>Ga0126342_10019548_pt1 | contig 11491 bp, 9 predicted proteins | sample Cyp1metagenome_FD_92528 | JGI IMG/M metagenome (GOLD analysis project Ga0126342, IMG submission 92528) | Coral microbial communities from Lord Howe Island, Old Settlement Bay, Australia - Cyphastrea 1 metagenome | ecosystem: Host-associated > Invertebrates > Cnidaria > Coral ... | reverse complement strand
TTGAAAACACCATGATATGATGAAAATGTTGAAAAACCCTCACGAAATTGAAATTGAACACTTATGATGGAATGTCGATCTTACACCACTGCACGGCCTCTTATCAACGCCGTTACCATGTTCATCTCTTCAAATTACTCAAGAGAAATTAGGTAATTTGATAACAACACATTCGTCTTCATGGACAACACATAAACAAAACATCTATGAATCTATGATGTTTATGAATAAGCACACAATTTTGAGCAACAAACGCCCAGATTTCAGCCTGCACGTGCAGACTCCAGTTCTCGACTCAACCGCAGCTGTGCAGTTTGCCGTGCCTCGGTTTCAAGCTGATGCCATCAAGTTGTTGTTATTTTTTGTCTCTCAAAAATCACACAGCCTATACCTCAATCTATATCACACACAGATCATTCTTGACATCTGCTTTTGACATACATGTTGGATTTCCAATTCTATCCCACTGTCAGGATAAATCCCAATTTGCCTGGCAAGATATCCGACGGTTCTTTTTGCTGAATCCTGAGGTATCCCAAAGCCAGTGCTTTCCCAATGACTTGGATGTTGCTGCGACCCGCACCTGTTCCTCCTGTTTCAGGCTGGCCTCCTCTAGGCGTGCAGAAGCGACCTGGAACTCTTCCAGCGTTGACGACCCACAACCATTTGGGTCTGAAAAATGTTAGAAAAAAACAAATGATGGTTAATCATCAATGTTTCCCTTTTAAATGGACATTTAGAAGGTATACCTCATTTTCAGACACACCCATTTGCGATACATTGCACAGTAGCTTTGTCTGCCTTTGCTACTCTTTCGTAAACTCACATATGGAATATCCATAGTTTGTATATACCTTTCATGGGAAACTACTTTCCATGGGAAACCCATCAAATTCAATCAATTTCCATAACTATGTTGGGTAATTGAATGGCCATACCGTGGTTAAATGGGTCTGGGTGAGGGTTGGTTGAGGTACATTGAGGTACCTGAACATGTCATGTTTTAATTCCGGACACTCTCTTCAATTTGGACATGCCAATCATTTCGGATGGTTGTAGGCCACTCGCCAACCATCTATTTCCCTCACGCACCTTAGATTTGCATTCCAGGAATCGTAGTCAGGAACCCCAATCATCCAATCAAATCCTGTTCCTATCTGTTTCTGAGTCACTAGAAAAACACAAATATGAAATTATGAAACACATATTGTTGGTTAACGTTGATTATATCTACCCCATGATATATCCATTAAAAGTTGTCTACATTCCCATGATATTCCTGTTATACTCCCATGATATTCCCGTCCTTGCCACTGTCACTTGCCAACTGGCTAGCAATCCTGATAAAAATCATAATTGCACATATTTAGGCTATTATACAAGGTGGCCCGCAATTACAAGTTGATTTGTCAACTCCCTTAAAGATATAGTTATACTTATACCACTATGACTATTGCAGTTATTGGAGTTATAATTCTAATATCACATCATATAACTATAATACGTAACCACCTTTGCTATCTTTTGGGGCTCCCACCGAGGAAAACGCTGTGCCCCTTCGCCTCATCCAGCACACTCTGTCGCTGCGAGGTCACATTTTGGAGATACACCTCTGGCGACGGCCTCTTACGACTGGGCATAGGGGTTTTCACGGGGTGTTAACCACCTGAAGACCTGCAAATTCCAAGAAAAAAGTGGCTTTGGAACATGAAACTCATCGATTTTTTTCTTGAAATCCCATGAAAGCCGGAAATGTCGGGGGGTCCACAGTTCATGCTTTTGGGTGCAAAAGCTCGAACTTGTAGGAATAACTCCTAGTATCTAATTAACTCCCATCATGAACTGTGAGGCTCACCTGTGAAAAAGATTGACAAAGCAGGTTCCAGCTTTGAGATTTTTGTGCTGGCATCCTGCTGGGCAAATTATTGACTCTATCTCTGCACATGGGTATCGCCTTCAGATTTCATCAGGCCGTAGGCCCAAGTTTCTTAGCCACTTGAGAGTTCCAAGATGTTCCAATTTGTTCCAAGATAACTTATTGCCTCTGTGCCTCTACTAGGAAAGGCTCTAGCCCGTGTCTGCATTCTGCTGTGTTTTCCAGATTGAGGAGCATCCCAAATGCGAGAAATGTCGCCACGGTATGCCACGGTCAAGTTCGTTGCCGTTCGTTGCTTCTCACGGGAACTTGAGGCCACTATGCCGGAGTTTGTCTGAAAATAGGATAGCCATCAGCTGATCATCATTTCGATTCAATCTCCCCATGACTAACATAACATGGTATAACTATAGTGCCCTCTGGTAATTTAACATAGCTATTGAAAATGGCCCATTTATAGTGAGTTTTCCCATTAAAAATGGTGATTTTCCATAGTTATGTTAAATTACCAGAGCTTAACTCTAGTACCTTAAATACTGACTTTGATCCAAAAAAAAGAGGCTCCAAGGTGGTAGCCTCACTGGTGAACCAAAACTCCTGATGTCACGAGACACGTCTGGATCCAAGTGTTATCCATTCTTGGTAGCTAAACTCCAAGATTCATGGCTTAATAACTTAAGTCGTCACTGTTGGTAAGAATATTCCTAAAGCATCTGTGTTACTTATCGTGCTAATACATGGTTGTTTGTTGCATTGTTTTGTTTGTCATTGATATCCACACGACCTATCCACATACAAATCTTTGGGAATGTGTCCCAGCAACATTTCTATGAATCCCAGTAGTAGACCTCCAGTGATAGATGAACATGCTTTATGTTTTTGTTGCTTCCCGAAATTTGCTACTTCCACTTTTTGACGCCCATCCAATTATAACCCCATCCAACTATAGTAGATATATCCACCTGAGTCCACAGCACAACTCAACTATGGTTGGCGAACTCCCAGATATTCCCCAATGTTTTGATGATAAAATTTCCACATGTCCTCTCAAAAACCCAACCTATTGCTATAGTTCAATAGTTCAATCCCCCCATTTTTTTAGCGTCTTTTTTTGGCAGATCAAGACCACCTATGGCAGATTTTTTCAGGCTTCAACCAACTCAGGAGGCCCAAGAGCCCAAGACCGGCGGCGGCGCCTGAAGTGTCTGGACCTCTGTCTTGGTACTCCTCAGCTTCGCGTCCATCTGCAGCTCTTCACTCTGCGCTGCCAGGGCCTGCGACTGATGTTTTTTTTGGAGACCGCCCAGGGGCGGAGGCTGCCACATGAACCGTAAATGGGTGAAAAAAACAGTTATAATTTATATGGAATATCCCCAGTTGTATATTTTATGGTAGGGGTTACTAATTTAATATGGGTTCGAACTATCCTATATATCTCTTGATCCTCGTGATCTAAGAGGTTCCCAAGCGCGACTTATACTGTTGATGAGGATATACAGAGAATAGCATGGGCCATGGGGATATCATGAGGATAGAATATGATAGAATCAGGATATAGTGAGGATACAATGGAGATATGATGGGTATATGATGGGGGTGTGGAGATATAGTGGGACATGGGAATACATTACAAATCATTACATTCAACATGACAAATGGCTGTATCTGAACATGAGCCCCATTCCAAGATCAACCACAATCCGCGAGTAGAGGTGCCAGTGTTATCACAGTTGTAAGCACAGAGTCAAATGGTTGGGGACTGTTTTTTTTTTAAGGGAGGGGGTTCAACAACTAAACAAAAGACTTGGTAGGGGAGGATGCCAAGCAAACTTTTCAACATGTACTCTGCACGTTTGTATCTTTCGAAACCGCAGAACCATATGATCATCGGGGTGCTTCGAGAAAGGGACAGGCTACGATGTCATTGCTGCACTCATACTGTTGGCTGCGCAAGATAGTTTAATCTCTCAGCGGCAACAGTTCACTGACTCATCGCCGATTGGCGCGAAATCATTAATGCAAGCAGTAGCCGAACTGCTGCTATCATAGCAAGCTCGAATCATTTTCAGGTGGTCGGAATAATATATCTGCACGTTGCCTCTGCTATTCCCACGATGGTCGCAGACTGGGAAAAACCGAGTTGCTCAGAGTTCATTGGCCACTTTCTCGTCCAATCCATCCGTTGCTTGCAATGTTGTTGGAAAATATTTCATCCTTTGGATGTCCCAAATTGGGGCTGGTTACGATTGCCAAATCAGCCCTTCCTGCTGAGCTACATCCCTGTTCGCATGCCAGGTGGGGACCCCATAGCTAAGTTGACTTAGTTCACATGGCTAACTAGGGCCCTTTAGAGGATATAGATATAACTATAGTATTCATGGTGTTTATAAACCTCACCAAACATCACCTCTTGGGGGGTCCACCTTGTAAAAGCCACTGACTTCACAAGGACCATCCAAGCAATTCTGAACAACTCAGATCCAAGGTGAATTATTGCCCCCATTGGCCATTGGCCAAGGTCCTCAGTTTCACACATTTCAATATTCATGCCTTCCTTGAGGATATATACAGTATTTTTTGAGGACACTTAGAGTAAGACTTAGTATGATACCCTCTGGTAAACTAACATAACTATGGAAAATCACCATTTTTAATGGGAAAACTCACTATACATGGCCATGTTCAATAGCTATGTTAAATAACCAGAGGGTAAATCCAATAAACCTTCTTTTTTGGCATTCTCTCACCCCTTCGGCCGGTAAAATTAAGGACAAGTCAACGCCAAGGCGAAAATCACCACTTTTTATCGGTAGATCATAGATCTTCAATTTCTATGGGTCATTATTTTTCTAGCTATGTTACATAACCTTTTAGGGTAAGAATTTTAAGTGGCGAAAAGGCTAGAATATAAAATGTCATACAGTGGTCGCCCATCAAGTATTCAATTCATGGATGAAATGAACATGTTATGGCCCATAAAGTGTTGACCCATCATAAGGTATTTCCTTTTTTATCTTATGAATATCCCGACCATCATTTCTCAATCCCATTATGTGCAATCCACTGGATTCTGACGGTACCCAACCAAAGTTGGATGATATTTATAAATGCACCCAACTCCCAATACAAGGACTGATACTTATTCCAGTAAAACTAATCTATAAAAGCTAATTTATGAAATAGAAACTTAGGGGTGAACCAACCTCTAATACTACCCTCGAGTAAATTAACATAGATATTGAATATTATTGAATAATTATTTGACTGCTAATATTGAACGCAAACTATCAATATGATATATAACTATATCTAGGTACACACGTTTGTACTGGTACTACCATTGATACTGCTAGAGTATTCTAAATATTAAGTATCAATCTTCAATTCTGAATATCAAATTACAATAAATCTATCTCTCTGTCAATAAGCACATCCAATTCGTGTCATCAACGCCTCGCTGTTGCGGAGTCGAAAGGCATCTTGCGAGCTTTGGGCCTCCAAGCGCTGGGTCTCCAGCAAACCTGGCGGCGGTAGTCGAAAAACATTTTTTTTTTAGCAAAAAAAGGTGATTTCATCAGCAAAAACTCTGACTAGTGATTTTGACTAGCAAACGTGGCGATTTAATTGATTTAATCATCAAGATTGCACTGGAAAACTCTGGAAATCATCTGGGTCAAATGGATGCAAACAGGGTATAACATGTCATAACTTTAACACCCTTTTTGATCGTTTCTGGGTGTATCATGTGTATCAACGGAGGGGAATATCAAACCATGATTTTTACCGTCAACTATTGGATTTTCTTGTAAACATTCATTAAACAACATCTTGGATTATAACTCCTATGTGAATCCTAGTGGCCAGAAATTGTCTTCTTAAAATATGTGTTATGGCTGTTCTTCAGGAACAGGACTCTGCCAATGATTTATGACTTTGATATTTATCTATACTGGATGGGAAAATGTCAGAAACAATGCTTTGCTAGGAATATTGGATCGATAAATATGCGAACACATAAAACTTATATAACCAATAAGCAGCACAAGTCAAGAAGCAGTAAAAAAAACCGACGATTTAACTTACAAACAAAACATGGGATATGACTCGATGAACAAACACGGAGTATATCATATATATATACATATATATATGTGTGTGTGTAATATATAACTCATCATTGGGAACTGAACATTTCCACATTCGATAGGCATGTCTGGTTGATCAAATTCTTTTGCATATCTGGTTCAGGGTGGAAGCCTATCTCAGTAAACAAATTGCACCACCAACCACAAGTTGTTGAAATGTGGTGAGTTCATCAATAATCAGCTGGTTGGTGCCATGATGAAACAAACATGATGGACCATGCAGAGTACTAAAAACACCAACCAAATCTCGCTTGCTGTTCCGCATTCTTTGCTTGTAAATCAAAAAAAAAAGTTACCTCTGTGACTCCGTGTTTGTGAACATCAAACTTTCCATCCCATCTGACTGAATTACGTATAGTAATTCACTAACCTGAAAATGGTTGAAATAAAGCCATTTGGGGCCGTATTTTCCCTTACCAACCACCCAATTCTAGTAACATCTCAGTGAGATCATTGTAATTCATCCATGGATATCCCAATTCTGTCCCTATAAAACCCTACTGGTTGGTGGTTGACCTATCCCTCTGAAAAAATATTAGTCAGTTGGGATGATTATTCCCAATATATGGGAAGTCATAAAATTCATGTTCCAAACCACCAACCAGCCTACTGTTCTTTGTGAAAATCGGCACAGAGCCGTTGCGAAAGTCACCCTCCGTTGACGGCAAGAAACGCGTCTGCATCTCCTGGTGGGTCTGGAGAGCATTGAGCTTGGCCGCCAAATCGGCACCTGGTCTCGACGGCCGGTTACACGGGTTGGAGCTTGGGGTGATGGGCCAATGGGTGAACCAAATGATGTCATCAATTGCTATGTGGGACATATTATATATGTGTATTTGGACATACCTGATACCCCAAATATATATATATATATATATGCATTTGAGCCGTGATCAAAAGGTCTTCTTGTTCTGAAGGCACTAAGGAAATGCTTATGCTGCAGCTTATGCGCTGCTCAGGTTTAGCGTACCTTCAGGAATAGCTTTCGCTGGTGCTTACGCGGGCTTACGCGCACCAGCGTCTTGCTTGTCCGAAGTCGTTTTTGCCTCTCCCAAACTAAAAATCAGCAACTGGGTTCTGCACGTGGTTCATGTGGAATATTTGGACATATTTGATTTACTTTTTCGCAAAACAATCACCCTCCCAGCGTTTTCACATGGCTATGTCTAAAAACAAATGTTGAACAACCGCCACTTCCAGTGGTTTTAAAACCTAAAATGTTCTCAATTTAAGACAGGCCATTTGAAATGGGGAATCCCCATAGGTTTCAATACTAAAATTGTCTAATTCGAAAACCTAAAGCCGCGCCCTGAGTTCTCCCACGCTCGCGTCGTGTCGCGTTGGCTTTTGTCGACAACTCAGCAACCAATGCCTGGCAACAGGTCTCGGGGATCTTCAGGGTTGACTATGAATATATATAGTTGGGTTCAACAACAAAAATGGTGGCTTACCTGACACAAATCCCAGCCAAAATCAGGTGACTTAACTGTCAAAACAGCTGGTTGAACCATGAAAGATGGTGGTTTAACGGACAAATGAGGGACCCCTGGAGAATATCCCATGCCATGTGAAGAGGGTTATGGAAGGATTCCGTGAACATTGGAGGCGTTGGAGGGACTTGGGGTATGTTTCAAGGGTATGTTCAAATCACCTTAGAGTCTAACAAGCTGCAACAAGTGGCTTAACATTATTTATATAATATATATATATATACATAATATTATAATATATATATATATATAATGTGTATAAATGTTTTTATAACTATTTAAAATGCAGGTTTAACCATGAAACATGGAGATGGTTTAACTTTGTTTGATAGATAAGCAACAAATAAGCATGCCTAATCGGTGATTGCAAGAGTTGGACACGGTGCCCACTGATGTCTTTTCTCTCACAGTGTCGCCACGGCGTCGCTTAGCCCCGAATGGCGTACCTCGAGGCAATTTGCCCAGCATAAAAAACATCACCAAAGAAGACAAACATGGGCAAATGTCAAACCAGTTTTTTTGATAATCATCATGTTTCTCCCGTGAATATACTCTGCGGAATCTGGGGTCAAACAAAATCATTTGTGTACAACCACCACTATCGTTTGTTCGATTATCATCATTGCTAGTAATGCTGCTCAATAATTTCAGAACTCAATTACCAGAAATCTTTGGGATCACCTATCTTTTCAGCTGAACCTGATTTGGGGATAGGCCCACAACATGGAACGCTGAAATTCCTTATTCTCTAGCTTCAGCTTCACGCCAAATTCCCAATTTATCTTGCTCATATTCCGACTTTTTGTATCGAACATCTCCATCTTCATCACCATCCCTTAAATCCCGGCTTTTGTTGCTGAGCATCAAATTTCTTTTCGTAACGACCCTGTGGTAATCAAACATGGCTTGCTGGACAATTCCGCATTGGTAGTTGATTTTCCCAGCTATAGATGTCCATTCACTTCAGGGATTTCCCAGCTATGTAACCATGTTTGATGACACCTCTATCTCCCATAAACCCAACAGTTTGCCAGGTGAACTAATTAAGTCAACTTAGCTACTATAAACAGGCAGAGGGATTTACAACCAACAACAATAGGAGTTTATAGGGATATAATTGGGATATACTTGGAATAAAATCGGAAGATCGCGTTTTGTTTTCATAATGGGACAAACTTGTTTTGACTATTTTGGATTCAAATAAATAATATCCCAACAAATTTCCCAATTATAGACATAATTTGATAATATATCAGCAAGTGAACGAAGCCAAGTTTGCTATATATCTAAGGGGCGCAACCCTGTAGGTACTATCTCTGTTTTCACCATATATCCCAATATATATATATATATATCCATTTATGGTTTGTCCATCTATCCCAATATATCCCCATTTATGGTTGGTTATATACCATTAGAATCCATGAACTATAGATATATAACATCCATGAAATCAATCCAGAATATAAAACTGCAGGTATAACATCCATTACAGTCCATTACAGTAAATTCCTATCCTATCCCAATAATATGCCTATAAATCACAAGTGTTCTTTATTAAATGGGATAAATCCCTAATAATTGTCATGTATTATCACCAAGTTGGAATAATGATAAATCCATATAAATCCCTATTCAGTTCAATTCATTGCAATATTTTATCCCTATCCCGATGATTTATCCCCAGGAAATACTCACCAAGTGTCCAGTTGACTTTGCCACTGGGCGCCGATGGTCCCTTCCTCTTCTTGGCGTAGCGGATGCCGCGGGGGAGCTGTACCACCTTGCCATCCTCCTCTGGGCAGTAGCCAACCTGAGACGAAGGCGCTGCGACGCCATCAGGTGGTGCAAACCATGGGTTTTACCACTAAAGTTGAGGTTTTTAACCACAGTCTCAGTTTGGTGATTAAAACATGGTTAAAACCTTGACTCGTAAGCGACACAAAAAAGGACTCAAGCACTAAAGACGGGGATGTAGTCAAACATGGCTAGGTTGAAGCCACGGGATTAACATGGCCTGGGGTTCACCATTGATGGAGATAGGTCAACAAATCATTGGGAATGGTCAACCATTGTGGTATTTTAACATAGCTATGGAGAAGAACTTGAACAGGTTGATAGAGGACCTAATTTCATCTAATTTCCATATATAACATCATTAACATTTATATCGTAATCATATGTTTCCCAACCATTTAAAGAAGAACCCCATCACCCATTCCCAAATACCAAATGCTTGGTAGTTAAATCAGTTAAACCCCATCTTTTGCGGGTGCAGTTCCAATTTGGGCTTTGTCTGAAAATAGGGCATCCCTAAATCCGCGTTTATCAACGTTTTGCCAATTACAATGGATATTTGGGGGTATATCACATATTCAGACACACCCACATGTTTGTTCCATTCAGTCCCATGAAATCCGATCAAATACCAATACATCACTATTAAATCAAATTAACTCCCAACATATCACTCTTAAATGCCATTAAATCCGACTCAAAATCCCATGTGCCAGGAAATCCAGCCAGAAAACCCGATACATCTCCATTCAATTCCATTAAATCAACCTAAAATCCATTAAAATCCTCATATCCCCAGTGATTTCGTAGGATTTTATAGGATTTTCATAGGACTCCCCCGGTCCTTCAACGACCCCCGGGTAGTTGGCTCCGTGCGGCCGGTGTCAGGACCAGTTTGGGCGCCACCAGGTGCGACGGCAGCTCCGAGCCCAAGGCCTTGAAGTAGCGCACCGTGTTGATCCTCCGCTCTGGAGAAACATGGGAATGGAATGGATCTGTTTCACGGAAATACATACATATTACATATATATATATAATATATATATGATCCAATTAATATAATTATTTATATGATATATATATATGATTATATATATATATATATTTATTATCATTTTTATTTATGTTGTTTTTTTTTTTTTATGATGAAGAGAACAATTTGGAATGGAATGTATACACCATAGATCATCTATATATATATATGATGGATACTTATCATGGGAACTATTGGAATGGATCTGTTTCATGGATATTCAATATTCAATGAGTCGTATATTAAACGAATAGCTATACTACGGATATATTGTATTCCTATTACATTACATATCATAGCAGGACACAACAGAATTAATCATAATGATGATAATGATGTTTAGAACAAAACAAGTTACTGCGCATCATGTGTAGTTTTTTTTTTTTTTTCCGGATATAGGGCTTTGTAGGCCTCTGAGGCCGATACATTGCATATACAGGCAATTCAATCCGACCATCCGCGGAAAAAAAATGAAGACTTAGGTTGGGTGCTACGGTATAATGATATACATTTCGGTCAATTCGATAAAAATAGGTGATACAATTCGATCAATTCTATGCAGTATCATATAAGTCATGAATTTTCAACATGAAGGCACTACGAGTTGCATCACTGCAGCCCTTTGAATCTCAAAGGCACTTGCCGATCAGCTGTTTCGCCCTCTCGGAATATTTCCTTGGATTCCAGGCGAATCTTTGGATACCCTGCAGATGTGTTTTTTTCACTGGTGAAGTTCATGTTATATCATCCTCTTATCTCGCCGCATATGGTAGGAACTTAAAATACTAAACTAACTACACAAAACCAATGGTGTATCATCATTTTACCATTTTTGAATAATTTGGAGTCTGGAGCCGCATTTCTTCACAAACCTTAGCGAGGATGCCCTGTTGAAACATCACTGGGTTTTCACATTACTTGCACATTTTCGCCCACTGTTGCATTTGGATTGTGACAAGATGTGAAGGAGACAAATCCCAATAATTTCTGTATAATTGTATACATATATATATATCATATATATATATAATGCGGGCTACCATAGGTAAAAACACTAGGGTCACCCCCCAAAATAATTTTTAGGAATTAATCTGAGGTGCTTCTAGTACACAACCCACCTCAAAATATTTTTTCAAAAACACTCTAACCC
>Ga0126342_10019547_pt1 | contig 11493 bp, 8 predicted proteins | sample Cyp1metagenome_FD_92528 | JGI IMG/M metagenome (GOLD analysis project Ga0126342, IMG submission 92528) | Coral microbial communities from Lord Howe Island, Old Settlement Bay, Australia - Cyphastrea 1 metagenome | ecosystem: Host-associated > Invertebrates > Cnidaria > Coral ... | reverse complement strand
GGAATAGTTGTTTTTTGAAATTTTCAATGATCAACTTAAACCTGAAGTATAACAATGATGATTAAAAAAAAGTAAAAAACAATTGGAAATAAATAGAATTGGAAATAAAAAATGTTGGATAAAGAAATGGATTTCCGAAGTGGTTGTTGATTAATCGGGGTTAGGCCAAAAAAAATATTAATCTGGGGGGACCACCTGTTTTTAAATTACATTTTTTTTGGGCAGTTTCTGTTGATTAATCGGGAGGGCATTATTAATCCTCACTTGACATTATATTTTATCATTTTTGCAAAAAAATCCATCATTTGGCAACTTTTGTCGCATGTTTTTTGAATCACTGTTCATCATTTTCTCATCAACTGTTATCGTTTTGTCGTTGTTTATATATATATACTGTTTTAATCATATCTCATTTTTTCATCTATGTTCGTCGTGTTGTGTTTTTAAATCTACCTTTTTCACGTTCATCATGTTTCTCCTCAATTTTATTGTTTTGCCTTTGTTTCATTTTTATTGCATCATATTTCATTTTGTTTCATCAATTTTAATCATTTTGTCATTGTTTCAGTATGGGTTTCATCACATGTTATCGTTTTTATCAATGTTCATCATGCTGTCAATGTTTCAAGTTTTTTCATATTTCATCAATTTCTCATCAAGTTTCATCATGTTGCCACTGTGTATGTTGCCACTGTGTTTGTATATGGTTTTCATCATTAATGTCTTAAAACCACTTGTTCTGCGTTTCCGCGCCGTCAGTAAGCAGATTTTGACCATTTACTATTCTTTCGAACTATATTTAGGTTGAAACTCAATTCAGATTCTTTTATACATGCATTTTTGCATTCATACTTTAATATGTGATTTAAACACGTAAATCTAATTTAAAATAAACTGAGAATCAATTCAAAATTGATTTCACTTTACTTCCAAATTAATATAAACTTACTTTTGAAGAGGTTAAAAGAAACAGAATCCAAAAAACAAAGTGAAAAAACATGTATGTGTCACAATTTTCTATCTGTATTTTTTGTGTCTTTTTGAAGTCAAAAACAAATTCAAAATGCCCGATAATGTTTCGTTTTATTCTAACGAAGTTTGATCTGGATTTTGTCTGATTTATGTTTCTCTCTTCACGCTCATTTATATATCCATCAACAGCCAATGGGGCGGCAAGCATGACAGCATGTGTTGCCGATGATAGGCTCCCCCGGACACTTTTGAAACCCTTCACTTTTTATCCTTGGGACGACCCCAGCATTCGACAACAAAAATGACTTTACATGAATTAAGAGTAGGTTTTGAAAGATTCAAAAAGATTTCGAATATGCTTTTAAGATCTTTTAAGTGATTCAAATGGATGTTGAAGATATTCAATAGCTTTAAGTATTTTTTGAAGACATTGATTATGTACAGTGAACTCAGTATACACATATCCGCCAACCCCGACCGAGAAGCACGTACAAATGCACATCTTTCAACTTAAAGCGATTGAACAATCCTAAATACCTGATTCCTCAAGAAGATCATCAAACCTTCGCTCCGAAATCCCTCAAAAATGATGTGGGAAAATATGATGGCCAAGCATGTCTAGCCATCGTATTTTCCCACATCGTTTTTGGACACCAACAATCCCATCGTTTTTGGCAAGACCCCTCCTCAAGTGCTTTTGGACACAAATCGTTCATATCTTCTTGTACGTCTTTCAAAGAGATCCGAAAACCCTGAATACGGTGTCCCTCAAGAAGATCATCAAACCTGCGATACCAAATCCCTGTATCAGTTTTGACACTGGAAATGCCAAATTGCATAGGATACCTGAACCATTAGTGCATGAACTAATGGCTGCTATGCATACTGTGTGAATTTATTTCATGTCTGCGCATTGCCACTGAACAACACTGCACCTTGCCACAAAAGGGGGGTAAATGGGAAGGTTGATTTGGTAATTCACGAGCTCAAGACCCACACTCTGGCCGAAGTCGCCGAGGAACTGCTCAGGGGGGTCCAGGGGTTTGGTGGGTGGGTTTTCCTACTATATCAAAATTCGTATATTAAAAAGGTACATTTCATTAAAAAATCTACAGGAATATATTTCATAAACATCTACATAGAACAAAAAGGGGAACGCCTGAAAGTGCAAAGCAGTGAAGAATATCTATGACAACCTTGTTTGAGTAATTGACCTTGGAAATCCAAACTATATACCCTCATCTGGGGAAGTGCGTGAGTGATGGAACCTCGGAACCTTGAAGCCAAAACAAATGGGGGGTCCCCCAATTAAAAGAACTGGCATTTATGCCCATCAAGTTAAAAGGAGTTCTGAATAAATCAAAATGTTTTTTTTTAAATACCGTAATGGGGCTAGTTTTGATTAAATCTGGATTACCTATATAATAATATGATTAAATTGTTTTTTTGTTTTTTGCAAACCGATCTTTTTCGCGTCCCTCTGTGGGCTGAGCAGCCAACCCCTTAAATCCATTCTTCCGGGGTCGGCGACAGGGGCATGATGATGATGGTGATGATGGCGATGATGGGGATGATGAAGATGATGAAGATGAAGAAGGAGGTGATGATACTGGAGAGTAGCGATCTAGACTAGCATCACATTATATACACAATTCCAACGCCAAACCTACATGTTTACTAAACAACATAGTCCCTTGAAGGAAATAACGAAAACGTATAAACCATATGCTTTTGAATTCCTTTAAGGACATGCTGCTTACCTTTGTAGGAGGTCAACAAAGGTCACCTTAAGATTGGTGATGATGATGGTGATGATGATGGTGGTGGTGACAAAGATGAAGAAAATGAAGAAGAAAAAAAGGTGATGATACCGGAGAGTACCAAAGGTAGCTAAAGGTAGCCAAAGGTAGCCTGCTACGTTTGAGAAAGTGAAATAGAAATGTAGCCAAAGGTAGCCTTGCTATAGTGCACCCAGATGTATATATATATATATATATACATACATATATACATACATACATACATACACACATACATACATACATACATACATACATACTTACATTACATTACATACATACATACATACAATCATAGACACATGTTACCACAAAACAAAAAAAACATTTTCTGGGTATGGCAAATATGTTCTTGGCAGACTTTTGTTGTGCTTTGTAGCTCCTATCCCGTCTGCTGGAATGGGTTGGAGGTGTACTGTACTACATTTTTTTAGACATCATAAAATTATAAAATGCATATATGCATCGTAAGGAGGAAAAATATGATAAACCCTGGGGGTGTATAACCAGGAAGTACCGGACTCAAATCCAAACTTGAGCAAAACAATAGGATGTCAAACAACCCATCACTTCCAGCAGCATTTCTTTTCCTAAGAATAACTGATCATGAACCAACCTGAAAACAATCAGAAATACTGCTGAAGATAAACCACCTCCCCAAAAAGCGGGATTTCAGGCCACCGTTCTATGAACTTGCATCGATCTACGCCGTATACCGCAAACATGTCCTGATGGCAACGGTCGTTTTTGCCTCAGCATCAGGCGGTGCCTTTGGCTTGATGTTCAGTCAGCAAATGATTCATGATGTTCAGTCAGCAAATTACGCATTAAACGAATTATATCAACATGGCCGCGCTGCAAGGCAAGATCTGGTCTCCTGCCTGCAGAGTCTACATCTCCACCATGCTCAAGCAGCAACCGCGCGACGTCAAAGTGTCCTGCCGCAGCTGCCAAGATCACTGCTGTCATTCCATCCTTCTGTGGCTTCTCTTTGTCGGCACCGGCATCAAGCAGACATATGACAACATCAAGGTGTCCTCTGCTAGCTGCCACCCCCAGTGCTGTCATTCCATCGTTCCGGGGCTTCTCTTTGTCAGCGCCGGCCTGAATGAGAAAGGTCACAACATCAAGGTGTGCTCCGCTAGCTGCCAAACCCAATGCTGTCATTCCAACCTTCTGCGGCTTCTCTTTGTCAGCGCCGGCCTCAATCAGAAAGGTGACAATGTTGAGCTGGCCAAGAGCAGCTGCCATGCCTAATGCTGTCATTCCATCGTTCCGGGCCTTCTCTTTGTCAGCGCCGGCCTCAATCAGAAAGGTGACAACATCAAGGTGTCCTGCCGCAACCGCCATGCCCAAGGGTGTCATTCCTTCCTTCTGCGGCTTCTCTTTGTCGGCGCCGGCCTCAATCAGAAAGGTGACAACATCAAGGTGTCCTGCCGTAGCTGCTATGCCCAATGCTGTCGTGCTACCGTACTGCGGCTTCTCTTTGTCCGCACCGGCCTTAATCAGAAAAGTGACAACGCCGAGGTGTCCTCCCAAAGCTGCCATGCCCAAGGCTGTTGTTCCATTCTCGTCCTGCGCCTTCTCTTTGTCAGCACCGGCTTCAATCAGAAAGGTGACAACATCGAGGTGTCCTCTGCTAGCTGCCAAGCCCAATGCTGTTGCTCCATCCTCGTCCTGTGCCTTCTCTTTGTCAGCACCTGCATTAACGAGAAAGGTGACAACGTTGAGCTGGCCAATAGCAGCTGCGATGCCTAATGCTGTCATTCCATCTTTCTGTGCCTTCTCTTGGTCGGCGCCGGCCTCAATCAGAAAGGTGACGATGTTGAGCTGGCCAAGAGCAGCTGCCATGCCTAATGCAGTCATGCCACGGTACTGCAGCCTCTCTTTGTTGGCGCCGGCCTCAATCAGCAAGGCAAGAACATCAAGGTGTCCTTTGCTAGCTGCCATACCCAATGCTGTTGTTCCATCCTCCTGTGCCTTCTCTTTGTCAGCACCGGCTTCAATCAGGCAGGTGACAACATCAAGGTATCCTCCGCTAGCTGCCAAACTCAATGCTGTCATTCCATTGTTCTGGGTTTTGTCTTTGTCGGCGCTGGCGTCAATCAGCAAGCGCACAATGTCCCTGTGAGCATTCCCACTTGCCAGATGCAAGGGTGTTAGCCCATCTGTGTGGCGTCCTGCATCTTTATCGGCATTGGCCTCAAGCAACAGCTGTACAGGTTTGACATCCCCTCTCTGGGCAGCATGGTGTAAAGGTCTGTTCCCAGATTCATCTTCCACATTGGGATCTTGCGGGGATCGAAGCAACTCTTCGAGCAAAACTGAATCACTGTTTTTAGATGCAGAAATCATCTGCTGGGTTCGTTCAGCATCAGGTGGGCAGAATTCCAAGAAAAGCAGCTGGATCTTGACAGGAGCCGAGGAGAAGGTATCATCATCCGGAATCTCTTCCGAGCCATCTTCCGAGAAGATCCTCTGCCTGAATCTGGAGACTCCAAACCTTAGATTTGCGTTTCCTGAGGCAATCAGAATAGAGTCAAACATAGTTCAAACAAATTCCCCAAATGGTTTAACCAATGGTAAAACAAACCAATAATCTTGAAAACAGTTTTCAAAAGGAATCAAAAAACGGATTAACCGATAGAATTAAAAAATAATATTCTGCAAATCCCGGAAACTGTGCTGCCAAGGATTGCTTCACACTTTTCACCGTTTTACCTTCGAATTCATCTGCCTGAAGTACTGCCAATTTCTCGCCCAAAAGGGCTCTGTGCACCTCCATGGCACTACTCAGACTGGTGTTTTCTAGCGTACGTAGGTTTCAATCTTACGTGGTGTTCAACTTCTGTTTCTGCGATTTTTCGTTTTTGTGCTTGCGGAATTTTACGGTTTTTTCATGGTCGTTTTAGCCGCTGCAAACATGTATTTTGCCTTTCCTCACTGAGCCCAAAATCATGCAGCAACAGCTCAAACAAAGTCCTAAGGTCCAAGACCAAAGTAGTATCTAAGTGCTTTGGGTAAAATCAGTCGATATAGGTCCAAGCCCCGAAAACAACGGTATTTTCTTGGAATTTGAGGGGTCGGAGTCGAGGTTTGTATGATTGTACTGTAATGCATTCCAATTTCAGATATACTCCAATACCATGGTTACCAGTGGTACCGCGCACAAGGCTGCGGCGGAAGTTTCAAAGATAGGACGCTATAGTAATAGGAGAGGTGAGTTGTTGTGATGCATGGATGGCAGAGCGAATCCACCGATGAACCGAAAGGTGGTTGGAGTTGTGTTTTTTTTTTGGGGTGGTTGCAAAGGTTGCAGTGGTCACCTCACCCACAACTGCTGGATGTAGTGTGGTGTAATGCAGCTGTAGCTGTAGTTGTACGGTAACTACATTTAAATATACGGACTTTAAATATACGAAAAGGTATTTTAGACTACCTCCGGGAAGGTTCTCCTTGGCCCGCCCAGCCCTTTAAACATACGGAATCCAATTCATTTAAAGATCCGGCAACTACATTTAAATACACGAACTGGTTTTCATACTACCTCCGGGGCCTCGCGGTCTGGCCCGCCCTCCACATATTTAAATGTCGTTGCCGTAGTGTAGCGGAGCTGTAGTTGTAGTGTAGTGCAAGTAGTGTAGTGTAGTTGCAGTTGTAGCTGTGGTGTGGTGTAATGAGTGGAGTGTAATGTTATGTAATGTAATGAAATGAAATGTAGTGTAGTGTGCTGCAGTGTAGTCTAGTGTAGTGTAGTCTAGTGTAGTGTAGCGTAGTTGTAGTTGTAGTTGTAGCTGTAGTTGTAGTTGATGTCTAGTGTAGTGTGGTGTGGTGTGGTGTGGTGTGGTGTAATTTAATTAGTGTAGTATAGTTGTAGTTGTAGCTGTGGCTGTAGTAGTAATAGTAGTTGTAGGTGTAGGTATAGTTGTAGTGTAATGAGTGTAGTGTGCTGAAATTAGCGTAATGTAGTGTAGTGTAATTAGTCTAGTCTAGTGTAATTAGCGTACTGTAGCGTAGTAAATTTGTATTTTTAGTGTGGTGTAGTTGTAGTTGTAGTTGCAGTTGTAGTTGCAGTTGTAGTTGTAGTTGTCTATCTATCTATCTATCTATCTGTCTATCCATCTACCTATCCATCCATCTATCCATCCATCTATCTATCCGCAAGCTTGAAAACGAAGCTATTCTGCGAGACATCCTCATTTTTTGACTTGGCAACATAAGAAACGCCGCCATTCTGCGAGACTTCCTCGATTTTTCAAATTGACAACACCAAAAACGAAGCAATTCTGCGAGACTTCCTTCAAAAATGGAAAGTTGAGTGCAGAGCTGACGGCCTCGTACCGTTGCGTTTTGCGATTTTTCCACTCCATCTGTCTAAAGTGCTGCGCCTGCCACGAAAAAGTGTACGAAGTGTTGCACCTGTCACGCAAAATCATCTTAGCAAACCTGAAGATCTGATGCTCCAAAATGCAACCCCTCTCAGGAAATCAGCGCCCTGACCAACTAACATCTCTGATGAACATGTCTCTTGTACTGCGCCTGCCACGCGCAATGCATCTGCGCAGATCCTCTTAAAATGTCCGACGCCTGCCATCGTTTTTGGAAATACTACAGAACCCTCACGTTTTGCTCACTTTTGGCAAAGCGCAGAATCCCTTGCGCCTGCCACACAAAACCACATCTGAACCTTCAAAAGTGGTCCAAGCATGTTGTCCTTTTGACATTTTGACTTGGAAATTCGCTTCTCGCCACAACGGCGCGCACTTTTTCAACATCTCAACTTCCAAAAGCGGTCCGAACATGCGGTGCTTTGCATTTTAACTTGGAATGTGCTTCGCGCCATAATAGCGTGCACTTTTTTGACATCTCAACTTCCAAAAGTGCTCCGAACACGAAGTGTTGTGCACATTTTGACTTCGAAATGTGCTTTGCGCCACAACGGCGTGCACTATTTCAACAGCTCAATTCCTAAAAGTGCTCCGAAGCTGATGTGTTTAGTTTTGTACGTTTTGACTTCGAAATGTGCTGCAATTTCTCATCTCTCATCTGGCCAGATGGTTCCGCACCCGCCGCTCTGGCGAGCCTACTTTTTAACCCTCCAGAGCCACAAATCATTGGAAAAACACAGTGATTCCAGTGATTCCCGACTTTTCTACCTTTTCGCGCGCCTGCATCTTCTTTCTTCTGACTCTTTCGCTTCTCTGATCTTCTTTCTTCTTCTCTTCTCTGATGTTTCCCGCCTGTGCTTTTCATCTGTCCATATTGTCGGAAGTTTGCCTTCTAAACTTCCTTCGGCTATGACCGTCACCTGCTCTAATTCACTGCTTAAACATGTGCAGCACCACCTTTCGTATCGGCATGGGCCTCATTTGATGGCGTCGTTTCTGGAGGCCCAAGGGGGCCATGGAAAGCTACGAGGCGGTGGCAACCACAAGTCCAATCCATTGCCACCAATCTAAAATATGACCCTACTAAGCCTAGAATCCTAGAAAACCTGGCTTAGTTTGGATCTATGCGTTTTCAGCCTCCCTATTGGAGGTAATATAATTTAGTATTAGTGGAGCCACCAACAATCCATCCAACTATAGTTTTAATCACCATGAACCCAACAGTTGAACTTCCATCAATGTCCATTAGTTTCCATGAAATTTCTTGTCCGTTAATGTCATTGAATTTTCACAATTTTGTTCATCACATTCCATTCAGTTCCATCAATTTTATTTATTATATACACTCATATTCAAATTATTACTATTCTTGCTACTATCAGCCTTCAATTATAGTAGCTATTTCTCATCAACAACCCATGAAAACAAATTGTGGTTGTGCCATTGGCTGCTCTCATTTGTTTCAGCTGTCAATTCCATGAAATCCCCATTTGTTTCCCATGTTTGTCGAAACAAACAACTCACCTGAGCCATTAAACCTACACCTATCTCATTATAATACTTGGTTGATAGGTTTCCCTACTATGGGTTATCATAATCCCCAATAAATTAGGTAGTATAATGTAGTATATAAGTCCCAAGAATTAGCCCATCAAGCTCTTAAATCCCATTGAATACATCTCCATTCCATCCCAATCACCATTAAGTCCCCATCAAAATCCCCATCAAAAATCCCAAAAAAAATGAAAATTACCCTGGTTTTCCCGTTTTCCCATGGGTTTTCGCAACAGATCCATCCGCTGAAATTCGCACCGCTGCCGCTTCGGCCAGGCATCATGGTCCCCCGCGCCTTGCCTCGGGCGAAGGCCAGCAAGGCTCTGCGCCCGTCCAGCAAGGAGGCCTCCGGTTGAGAGTCCTGCTGGCCATGGTGAAAATAGAGAGATCCCAAGGAAAAAGGTGGAAAAACACGGGGAAACATGGGATTTCATGGTGATTTAATGGGATTAATAGGAGAAGTAATGCGAATATATCATTGGAAAATGGTGATTAAATGGGATTTTGGTCGGATTTCATGAGGATTGAATGGGATAAAATAACAAACAAGAAACCGAGGAACAAGTGAACAAAAAAACTGGGATATACTGATATACTGGGATGTAATGAGAGTGTGATGAGATATACCAGTAATTTATGGGAATAATAATGGAATGGCATGCGGCCACTTGGGATGCAACAATTGTGAAACAAATCCAGTGCTGGTGAAACAAAAGAAAGTTCAGAAAAATGCTTTCTTGGTGTACAAGAGTAAGATTGAAACAACATGTTTATTGACAATAATTTCTTGAGAAATAATGGGGAATATAATTTATCAGCAAACTCAAATATATAATGGGATCTCAACAAAGCAACAACCGGAAGGATATGAAAGGATGATGAAGGATGTGGAAATTGTTTCTTGCCACACATTGGATTTTGATGTTGATTGATCTTATATCTTACCCTCTGGTAAACTAACATTACAATTTTTAATTGGTAAATCCACTATAAATTGCCATTTTCAATAGCTATGTTAGTTTACCAGAGGGTAACCGAAAAAATGTAAATGGGATATGCACTAAAACCATTTCAGGGGATCTTAACGAGAAACGAAGAATGATTTTTTTCTTTTTTGGGGACCTGATCATTCGTAATCGGGATATATCCCAACATGATTTTTGTGTGGGAATATCATGGGAAAATACCCTCTGGTTATGTCAAAATAGCTATTGAAAATGACCATAGAAATCGTGGATTTTACCATTAAAAATGGTGGATCTTTCCATAGTTATGTAGACGTTTATCATGGGAAAATACCCAAGAAATCGGATGAAACCATGGGGTGCCATGGGATGCCATGGGATGCCATTTTCTGTGATGCCCAACATCCTTCGACATGATTTGACAGAAGGAAACCACAGGATGGGGCCCCCAGTCGATAGCGTAAGTGGCTGAATTCTATGGTTTATGGTAGACATAGCTATAATGGGCTTCATAAACCAACAAACATCGCTGGAGGGCACCATCCTGCATGGTGTAGAGGATAAAACTTACATATGGCTGGGACCATAGATGACTGGGAGTGCGACCCTGACCGTTACTTTCAAATCCTATGATTAGATACCCAAAAAAAAACACGATGATGTTGCTTATCAGGGTGTAAAACCTTTTCCTATATGGAACCTATTTATTTAAACCTAGGTTCGCCTAGAATAACCTAGAAGTGACCAAAGTTTACGAAGACCTTTGCAGCGTTGATCCTCTTGGTGCCGAAACGAGGATCCGATCGTACCGATCGTACCTCGGTACCTAAACCACCCAGTGTTGATACTGAACAAACCTCGGATGGTTGAAACATGTTGAAACCCTATCAATAATGGGATCCAAAAACCACCGTTTTCAACTGGTGATTCGGAGTTCGCTGGCCCATCCACAGGATTTCTAGCTCAAATTTGATAAACATGGATGTTCATATAATCAGTGACACAACGAATATCGTCGATCTCGAACGGGTCGCTTGGTACTTTGATTTTGATCTACCCTCAGAAAGGGGCCAAAGAGATAGATAAGATCGCTCATATCTTGTCTAACACGGATATATGCTGGATATTGCTGGATATGCTGGTTTCCAAAAAATTGGGATACCCCAAAATCATCCGAGAGGATTTTCCATGAAATAAACCATCCAGCTATTGGGGTACCTCCAATTTGGGAAACCACCATATACACTCCAGTAAAATAACATAGCTATGGACAATGATCTATTTATATTATAGATGATTGTCCTATCAACATGGTAATTTTCAATAGTTATGTTAATTTACCATACACCAAGTCTAGTTCATAGAGTTTACAGATATTTTAATGAACCCTCTAGTTATTGACACATGCTATTTGTTAATTTACCAAAGGGTTCATCTAGAGTTTGGTAAACCATACACCAAATTGCGTCATCCCGTTGGTCCTGGAGGACTTGCTTGACAGATTCCCAGGCGGTCGAACCCATCTGGCCGTGTGGAGCTGCGGCTGGGTCTGAAATCCTACAGTTTTCAAGGGATTCAATGAACTTTATGGAATTGCGATTGATGGATTCCATGTCATTTGTTTTTTCCCCACCTGCCAGGTGAGGGTTGTTAGATTTTATCAGAGTTGTTCTTCTCCTCCTCGGCTAGCTGTCCTCCTCCTCCTCCTCGTCCTCCTCCTCCAGTTTCTCCTCGACCATGTCTGCATCAACTTCCACCTGCACTTCCGCCTTGCCAACTCTTCGCCAAGCTCTTTGCCAACTCTCTTCGCCAAGC
>Ga0126342_10019546_pt1 | contig 11493 bp, 11 predicted proteins | sample Cyp1metagenome_FD_92528 | JGI IMG/M metagenome (GOLD analysis project Ga0126342, IMG submission 92528) | Coral microbial communities from Lord Howe Island, Old Settlement Bay, Australia - Cyphastrea 1 metagenome | ecosystem: Host-associated > Invertebrates > Cnidaria > Coral ... | reverse complement strand
CTAACTTAATCTAATCTAATCTAATCTAATCTAATCTAAATTAATCTGATCTAATCTAATCGAATCGAATCTAAATGCACATCTAATCTAAATCTAATCTAATCTAATCTAATGTAATCTAATCTAATCTAATCTAGTATAATCTAATCTAATCTAATCTAACCTAATCCTATCTATCTAATCTAATCTAATCCAATCTAATCCAATCTAATCCAATCTAATCTAATCTAAATCTAAATCTAAATTAATCTAATCGAATCGAATCGAAAATCTAATCTAAATCTAAATCTAAACCTAATCTAAATCTAATCGAATCTATTCTATCTATCTATCTAACTATCTACCTAATCTAATCTAAATCTTATCTAAATCTAAATCTAAATCTGAACCTAATCTAATTCTAATCTAATCCAATCCAATCCAATCTAATCCAATCTAATCCAATCTAATCCAATCTAATCTAATCCAATCTAATCCTATCTATCTGTCTGCCTATCTATCTATCTATCTTTCTTTCTTTCTTTCTTTCTATCCTATCTATCCTATCTATCCTATCTATCCTATCTATCCTATCTATCCTATCTATCCTATCTATCCTATCTATCCTATCTATCTATCCTATCTAGCTATCTATCTATCTAGCCTATCTATCTATCTATCTATCTGTATTTGTCTATATATATATATTAATTATCTATATGATCTATAATTACTAGTTGGGCAGTGATCTTCAAACGCCTGTTGATTGATGTTTCTTTTTGCTGGGTTCGACTCTAAATCCGACAAAACCAGTCGCAGTCGGAGGACAGAGGGTCTTGCAAAATGCTCAAAATAGATCTTGAGATCTTGAGTTCTTGATAGAATATCTGAAAAAACAACTAGATGAATAGAGATATGAATGAATTCAAGGTTTGAGAGTGAGAAATTCAAGGTGCCGTAAAAAATTGGATTGTCCTGGCTTGATTCGAATTGCCATTCTGGAACCAAATTGATATCAGATCCAAAGAACGCCCCGTTTTTGCAGGTGATTTCAAGGTGTAACGAGGTATCCAACATCCATGCCATGCCACGCCCCGAAAAGGCGAAGGATTTGCAGGACACGGGACAGTCGAGCAAGTCCCCACCTCTGACGGAAAAATAGGTGAACTAAGCGTCAACCACTGGAGCTTAGAGGCCCAGTGGCTAGTTTCTGTTGAACCACATTTCCCATGGTTTTTTTTGGGATCCTTTTAATATGTATTTGTATGTATGTCTTGTTGGGGGGGGCAGGGCGGAACAAATAGTCTGAAGAAATCGTGTCCATGGCTCAATTGATTTACGGAACAGTTGCCGTGGTGTCGATTCGACTGTCGATGCATGTTCTCGAACGCACCAATCAGAGAGGAAATATGTTACAGCACACTATGTTACACCAGTGCATATTCATTTTAGGTAATTCTACAGGGGGATCCAAGGCTTCTGACTTGCATCCTCTCGAAATCGCCAAATATTGTGCCAAGTCTTCAGTGAACTATTTTGGCACATGCCCAAAATTCAAGCGTTTTTGAAGGCCCCGAGTCGTCATTCCCAATTTTTATGATTATAACCCCCCCACATTTGTAATAATCGCATCCCAATTTTGGATTGTAAACTCCCAATTATTATCAATTGTTCATGTTTCAAATCCATTCAAAATATCGTTTTTCTCATGGTTTTCCATGGTTTTGCGTCAGATAAATGCCCTATATTTTCTTGGTTCGAAATCTTGTTTGAAATCCACTGGAAGCTCAGCCTGGTGCTGACCAGGAGCAGCTGACGGCAGCTCGCGCGGAGATTGCCGATGCGGTGATGGAGAAGGACACGTGGCTTCCTTCCACGTCTCGGATTTGGATGATCTTCCAAAGTGGGGGGGTAAAGCAACAGACAAATTATTAAATTGTGTGATTTGAGAGGATCATAGAGGATATTTAGGGGAATGTAATGGGATGTATCACCAACACTGGTATATAGGTGCGTCTGAAAAATGGGGGATTTACCACCCACTTTATGGCCATTTTAATAGGGAACATCGGGGGTCCAATCCATGAGTTACAATCGGGGGTTGCATATTTTCAGACAAACCCACATGGCTGAATTTTCAGGTGAATGATTTGTTAGATACTTAGATTTATTCAGAGTTTCTTTTGAGCAAGATTCATGAGTGATGTATATATATATATATATATATATATAGGTATTTACATACATATATACAGGTTGTAAAACACGTAGCAACTGGAAAGCATATATCCGAGTAAGGGTTGATCTATCTTGATAGACCCAGTTGCAAAAAAGAACCAAAAGGGGTCAACCGGGATCGGTTGCTGGCATCTCTAGAGAACCTTTGACCCACAAAGATTCACAGGTTGAAGCAAGGCCTCTAGTTAGCTTGATGGTGCTTAGTCGGGAATGGGAGAATGGGAGAATGGGAGAATGGGATGATTGTTGATAATCATTATTGCTAAGCACCAGAAAGTTAGAGGACTGTTAGAGGATCATCCCACTTAGTAATTAATAACCATAGTTCTACATAGCCCATTTACTAATTAGAATCACCCCACGAATTGGGACTTACGAACTAGGCTTATTAGCCACTTACTAAGTGGGATGATCCTCCAAGTATGAGTCGGCTACACAAGACCAGCCGTGGTCGATAATGGACTTTTGACGGATCCATGTCAAGTGTGATGCTTCTTGTCCATCTGCGGGACCAGAAAGGTATTGTCTTGATAAGGAACAGGTATATAACATGATCATGTTAGCGATGAGATGATTAATAGTATGATCAACACAGCATCAGCATCATGGTGACTGTCCTGGAATTCTCATCCAGGATTGATGTCCCGGGTGTCCAGATTTTTCCGCAGCACTGGGTTCAAGATGACACTTTTCGCTGCCTAAGAGAGCCCCCGGCGCCCACAGTGCGGAACCCAGGAAGAACTTGCCATCTTCACAGAGGGGTGCTGCGGAAAGGGTGCCAAAATGACTCAAAAAATTGTTTGAATCTCCAAAATTGGATCCTTCAAAGCTAAATCTGGCCAAGAGTGTGGTAGTTTGGTTGTTTTTATTACACATCAATATATATATATATAGATATATAGATATTATACATTTAAATTTGACTCATTTGATGTATATATATATATATTGATACACAGTTAGGTATATATATATATTATATTTACACATACACACAGCCATGGCTGCCTTGCCGCACCTCTTGGTGTCCTACGGCACCTTGGCAGCTAGGAAGTCATGATCCGGCCGGGCACATCTCTGACGAAACAGAAGCAGAAGCAGCGGGTTTGGGACGCCCAGCCCCCCCATGGTTCCCGGTGTTCCCCATGGGTCCACGGCCTGGAGATCATTTGAATTGACTAAGATGAAATATGATGAAATTCCAAATGGTTGTATTAGTCAATTATTGATGTATAATAGTTAATGACTAATTCAATTATTCTATTTGGATGTATTTATGACATTTATGGAATGTCCTTGTAGTTTGTCAGAGTTTAGGCCGACAGAAGTGAGTCCTCTTGGTTCTTGGTTATTTTGGGCACTGGGACAAACAGATCTTCTAGCATTAGATGGGTAGGGTGGTGGTCAACATCGGGTACAGTATATGTTCCCACACCGACCAGTGGATTGTCACTAAACATCTAGAATCTAAAGATGACCGATTTCTTAGAAGACCAATATCTCAAAATCCGGAACCCCATTCGATCCCATTCTCGATTCTCCCCTATATTGAGTAACGAAGCCAGAAATGGGTTTGTCCGAAAATCGTGTGTCCCCGAAATTCAAAGTGTTCAAATTGCCATAGATTGCTAGTAATCCATGGAAATTCATTTTCATTTCACAGTTTTTGGACTAACCCTAAGCCATCCGCAGATTGCGTTTTCATCCCGAGGCGGTGGCTCCGAAAGTCGCGGTGGGAAAGAAAGCAGAGGTGGGAAGAAATGGCATTGGAGAAACATGGGGGAGGAGCATCCAAGACTTGGTGTTTTTTGATCCGAAAATGGGATTTTGACTATCCAAGAATGGGATTTATCAAAACTGGGAAGTTCGATGACACGGAGAGCTGTGACGTGGATCATCAGAAAGCCATATTATTTGGTGCTGGAAACATCTCCTGAAATGTTCATCATGGTTTGCCCATGGTTTTCCCATATGTCCCAACACGTTTCCCATCTGTTTCTCATATGTTTAGTTTATTTTTTCCCATATGTTTTCATGTGCGTTCCATATCTTCCAATATTTTTTCTCATGTTTTGCCTATAGAACCAGCCATCACTTGGGGCTGCAGAAACCATGGCAGACCCATAGTCGCTGAGGCTGCACGGCCTCTACTAGAAGATTTCCTGGCATCATGTGACTACGTAGGCTTGGACTGGGGCTCAACAGAATGGTTGGTGGTTGATCTGGATGGATGGAAATTGGGAAAAGCTGAAAAAATCTTTGGGGAATACTCACAGTATACTTACTGTAAGTTATAGGAACTAAAAGTTAAACCCTACTTTTTGGTTTTGAACATGAAGCCAGGCATGGTGGTTTCTGATCTAGATTTTTGGGCTCTTTACAAGTATATAATATTATAATATGTATATATATATATATATATGTAATATGTCTTTATCAAGAAAAATGGTAATAGAAGCAGAACATCATAGAGTTACAACTTGGTTTTTAATGATTGACCATATACTTGTTGGGAATATTCACAACACTTAAGTATAAAGTATTTGGCCTTTCGGACTGGTTGATTCCTAAGCGTTGCCAAAGGCACCCATCAGAACTGCAATCATTCCACCATTTTCTGGTCGTAGTGGTCCTGTCTTCATACCACCCCCGACCTCTTCCTGATTGTCGATCTCGAAGATCGTCGTTGTCGCGCCCATGTTTCATCCTTTGGTAGCCTTAGTGCAAGGTATGGATATGGCAGGTCTAGTTGTGGTGGACAGCGGTGGGCTTTTGGCAGCAAGGAAAGAAACAGTTGTTGATTCTTCTCCCCTGAAAGGATCTTGATATGGCAGGAATGGGGGCAACCTGAGAGCTTCTCAGATTCTTTAGATTTCTTTGATTTTGTTCATGGCACTTTGATGCATTCCTTTTTCGGTTTACCCGTTTACCCCTTGGTCGGTTTACCCCAGCCACACAGAACCCTTTGCGGCACCGGTGACTTGCTTTGTGAGCTCTTGGACGTTTGTTCTTTTCCTGGTGGACTAAGAACCCATCCAACAGGACATACATTTAAGGCAGTCCTTGTGTAGTCCTTGTGTGTTTCGGAACTGTGAAGGAGCTGGGTAGGGGTCGTTTTTTTGGCGCTTTGTCGTTTGAGCGTCATTTTCCATCGATGTGTTCCACTCAGCACGTCCAAGTGCGAGGATGGCTGCATCATGGACCAAGAGGGATTTAAAAGTGAAAGCTATTTTAAAGTCATATCTATCGTACACGCCAACCATCCATGTTTGCAGTTGTTTGCCAATCTTGTGGTCATTTTATGTCATTTTCACAGAATTGGATGGGAAGAATTTGACCAGAAGCCCTGAATAATTTATTTGATCCTTTATCTGTATATAATATTATATAACAATCCTCTATATATCAATAGCAAAAAACCATGGTTTTTTCGATGTTTCACGTCACGTCTTTCCATCATTTCCCTAACATCTTCCAGCCTTTGCGCCACGTCCGGAGGCGCCATCACCCTCTTGGAGTTCGAACGGAAGGCCCGAGAGGCCAGGCCGCGCTGCCATCAGTACCTGTTAATGGGGATATGCCGGGGATAATGGGGATGATCAGTAGAATTCTATTCAAATTTAACTGTTATGTAATATACCTGGCTGGGGAGTATTACAAAGATGAAACCACCAATCATCCTCGTCCGGGAAAGGTGTACCTTTTTTGACAGGGCGAATCTGAAGCAGCTATGGCTTGGTGAAATCCCCATGAAACACAGCTGCACCGCAAATGAACTCCTATCGGCCTATCCCATCTCATGAAAAACGGTTTCCCATTCCGATGGCTTCTTATTTTGATTTATTTTGTTGATAGGTTCGCTTTCCTATGGGTTATATATGATATATATATGTATATATATATATATATATACATACACATGTCATATTTGACCTGGGATGATTGGATCCCATTGACCTAATGGTATCTTAGAAACCACGAGAGTCTCCTGTGGAGGTTTCCAAAACCATGGGCCAATGGGGGGGGTAGCTCCAAATCATCCAGTAATGACCATGGCCCGCAGGATCGACCTCATCTTCTGATGTGGCTGGCCTACTGCTACTTCCACAATGGTGACTATAAGAAGGCCATCGATGCCTACGATGATGCCATGCGGAAGGCTGGTGGCTGTTGGGTGTTGGATGGAGCTCCCAACTACTTGGTTTAATGATGTAGATGATGATGTTTCATGATGTTTAAGGATTATTTCCAGTCTTTTTTTGTTCTGATTGGAAAACATTGATTGTTGCGAGTGACCCCATATAGCGTCTCCATGAAGAGCATGTGTGGCTTACTCTACGAGAAGATAGCATGTTGATGAACCTTTCATATTCTGATGAATGATTCACAGATGTTTTTGCGCGGGACTAAGAGCATGAAACTGCAATACCTGCGGGATTCACGTTGCACTTGTCATCATTGACGACTCAGCAAAAAGGTAGTAGCCATGAATGGTGGCCACTGGTGAGATGTGAGGAGAATGATTCAAACATCTACGCCTACAAAGCTTACTGCTATTATGCACTTTGCCAGTATCAGGTGCCCCGGGCCCCGTGTGGGGTGTTGTGTGGTGTTCACACCTTGCTTTTGGATAGGAGTTGTTGGATTTTTTGAAATTGGCAGCATGACTTGGGGGGAAGTGTGGTTGGTTGTGGACTGTCACGACTGAGGCTGTTGGGTGCTTGCCACTGTCTCATTTGCCAGTATTTGTCTCATTTCACCACCTGTATCTGTTGGGACGAACGCAGCTGACGACATCATTTGGTAGGGTTTTCAACAGCCAATCAGAGAACGGAATTGCAGCAAATGGCATCAAACTGGTACCTGCTTACAATAGCCACTTACCTTTGGTATATTCTTCACTTGCACTCGTTTCCTGGCCTTTCATTCTATGCTGACTGTCTCTTAGCCATCCCTGGTTGAAATTCGATTTCCCATTCGCAGCTGCAAATCACAGGAGTCAGCCTCAACTATTAGACGGTATCCCACTGGATATGGGTCACACGGTCACACGGTCACCCGAAGCCTTGAGTGTCAGCCATCACCGAAAGGACTTGCTACCAGTGGTACCCAACAGCCATGGCTGGCACGCCAGGAAGCCGAAGATGAAGCGGCGAAAGCTCCAGATAGTCAGCTGAAGTCTGGGCCTGAGAGGGGGCCATCCCTCCGGTTATGCTCGATGTTGTGAGCCCCTCCTAACCTGTGTAGTGGATGTATACCAATTTATAACTCACATAACTTATGCATAACTGCATAACTATACATAACTAGGGTATATGGATGTATATGGTAGATACACTGAATCAGTGGACAGGGTTCTAAAGCAACAAAGCATAGCTTTCGGGGGCACGACCCATCCCCCATCTGAGGACCCGCATCCTCTTCCACACAGCGCACAAAAGAAATGATGAACCTGCCATGATGAGCCAGCACCAGGCCTTGAATTCGACCACACGGGGCCAGGGGTGGAACTTGGGGCTTGAAACACAAGGGTTAATATGGGTCAATAAATGTCTCATGACCTCGCGATTTCCAATATCACCTTGTGGTTGATGGCAGTGATTCTGCTATGGGCGATGTTCAAATTTCACCTTTCACCATACCTGTGGAACTATTGTTTTTTTCTTGGTTGGAGATACGAAATAAGACAGGATTGGCGTGTTCCACCCAGTTACCACCCCTATCCGGGTATGACAAAATTCACTTTTTGGGATGGTGCTCCAAGCACAACACCAAGCGGATGTGTACCCAATCGTTGGCGTTTTGGTTGCATCCATACAAAAATTGGAAATCAGTAACAGTTTTTTAAAAACCTCTTTCCTTCAACTATCTTACCTGTTACTTTTTTCCAGCATGTTTTTTGGGCTCCCACATCCCCCCCGTCACACCATCACCAGGCCCTATCTGACTCCAAAGAGGATCAGTTGTGCCTGGCGGCGATTCAGTATCTGAGGCCGGGAAGCTGAGATATTGAGCTATTCACAGCCAGATACCAATTGTTGATTGGTTATGAAATAGAGGGATTACATACAATATTTTATTGCCTGGTTGGGAAAATTTAAGTATAACATTGTATAACCCATCATAGGGATATTTACGAACCAGATGGGATGTTATAGGGGTATTTTGAATGGTTCACTTCGTTCACTTCACAACTTCCCTGGTTGGTGGTTTCAAAGGTTTCTTTGAAACTGGAATGATCCCAAATCACCGGTCGGAATCTTGGGGTGTCCGCGCAGGAGTCACTTCCAGGAAGCCACAGATATCTACAAGCGCCTACTGGTGGAGGCCCTCGACTATCCAATGGTTGGGGGCCGGTTACGGCGGCCTATGGCCTATCGCTATTTAAACAAATCTCCCCCAAACAGAAACATATAGAACAAATGGGAAGCCAAGAAGCTGCGATCAGAGTTTCTCAGCCACATGGTAGAAAAGGATTGCATATTGGCAATGGGGAGTTTGGCAACACCACGGATCGGGGTTATTGTCCATAAACAGTGGCTTGGTGGTTTGAACGTGTTTCTTAATTCCATTCCTATGTGGGATGATGATACTACATAACATAACGATATACATATAAACTAGTAATAGCAGGAAGACTCCATACTAAAATGATAATAAAACAACAGACACTACCAACAATCATGAATAAACACATTTAGCTTGTCTTTAGTATATCCAGACATCTCCGGGCACGCATCGCCAGGATCGAGAAGACTGGGCATTGAACGCTGCTCTGCCATGTTTTTTTTTTTTTTTTGCGACCCCAACTGCCAAAATGAAATGACAATTTTTTATAGTTGGAAATTCGGATGAATTTGGGTTTGTCTGAAAATGGGGATAGACCCACCATAGATGTGGTGATCCCTGCGCATATATATATATATTATACAAACATATGGCAATTTTAATAGGGATGATGATGATGATGATGATGATGACTATTATTATTATTATTATTATTAACAAGTGGATTTAGGGTTACCCCATTTTCAGACCCAAGTACGGCATTTTGAATCATCACCGAGGCGGACCAATTGTATCTAGAGGTACCCTTGGGACCCTCCAAGAGTCCGAAGCGACCGAAGAGCCAGGTTTACATTGCGTTGTGTTACTATAAGTTGGACTACTACGACGTTGCCTTAGAGATTCTTCAGACGTGCCCTTTGTGGAGCATCTGGGGGTAGACTCTAGACCGGTAAAGGCTGCTGCTTCAGATGACAGTGAGTCGAAAAATCTGACAATAGGAACATGAGCATGCCAAAACCAATCATTCTATGAATAGAAATGTACCAGGGTGAACTGAAGGTGACTTGAACACCCAATTCATTGTCCCCTACTATGCCCAGTGTTTTTTAAAGCTGATGGATGAAGAGGACACTTTTTCAATGGACATTCCAGATCTTCGTGAGGTACTTGAGCCAATATCCCCAGTCCATCACAGCCGTGAATCTCAAGGCCCAGGGAGGGGTTTGGAAAATCATCGCATGTTTCCAGGATTTGGTTTTCAACATGTGAAGAAAAGTACCTTCCGAAATCTTGATTTTTTTCAGAATGAATTTACCTTCGAAATCTTGAAATAAGTCAGAATGCATGTACTTTTCTTGAGTATTTTCTAGAAGAAAACGGTATGCCTTCGCGTTCAACGAGTTTTTTTCCCCATGAACACGTTGAACACGGTATGGTGGGTCGCTCCAGACAAGACCTGGCTGACGCAGGCCTGTAGTCACTACCAGCTTTACAATGGTAAGGCGGCGGAGGCTGAGTTGAAGGCAGCGAGGGGCTGGTTCTGGGCAATATGGATCAATATGGTATGTTTGTGTAGAGGATATGATCTAACTATATGTATGTACGTATGCATGTCCGTATATATGTAGAATATGTATGTATGTATATATATATGTTATATTCTACACAATGAGTGTAAGACATTGCTCGAAATTTAGATTTTCAACACACTTGAACAAGACATGCGCATGTTCGATGGTGCATACTCGCATAACTTGATGCGCTCAGCCTGCTGTTTGTTGACCTCGTGGCCGTGGCGCACCGTGTCACGAGGTCTTGCAGAATGCCTCAAACAGCGGCAATATTTTTCAGGATCTGGGATGGGTGAGGCTTTTTGTGGCCTTTGTTGGCAACTTCCGTAGTGTTCAAAACCCCTGTTGGATGATTATTTATATGGGGTTACGCTATCCAATATATTGGAGATTCTCACAATGGAAATCCCATTAACCAGCCAGGATACAGGGACGACGTTGCGGGTTTTGAACACTGCTCAATTTGAGATGAAGCAACCATGGGCTGCCTCGGGGCGAAGAACCAGCAGCTGCAACTCCCAGCACTTTCTGGTGGACATGGAAACATCCAAAACTAAGCAATTATAACAACGCAAACCAGACATGGCATAAAATCTCGTGTACCCCTAAATCCACTGGTAAAACCTGGTTAATAGCTAATCATCATTTTCCTATTCAACATTGCAATATACTGGGGGCCCAGTGTCACTGATGACTTCCCCCATCGCCTGACTGCAGCCTGGAAGCACAGCCACCCGCAAGGAGCATGACCTGTTGCAACACAATCTGGTAGTCTTTCGCAATGGTGAGAATGCCATCCAGGCGGCTTGGAAAGCATCGAAACATGTCTGGCTTCCCCCCTTTTTGTCTTTTCTTTAACTTGGGCTGCAAGCATCCAGCTGTCACTGGAATCGGGGCTCCCCTGCTTCAGGTCCTGCCTCCCTTGCTGGATATCATTCCGGAGGCACGGCTGAATTTGGTGATCTATCATCTGCGAAAAGATGAGGCGACGGAGGTGCCATTGGGCTTGCGGTCCGCCGAATCGGCACATGAAACGTAGAGCTGCTTATTTCGTGGATGTGCTTGCGTTCTCCCACGTTTTGGAGGCGATGTATTTGCGCATAATTGAATTTATATGCATATAACTTATAACATGATATATTTTGATATAAATTGATTAATATGCTATAATATGATATGTGACAATGACAATGATAATATAATATATATATAGTATAACATACTGTAATATAATATAGTATAATATAATATAATATAGTATAATAAAAATAAAATAGTATAAACTAATATAATATAATATAATATAATATCATATCATATAATATAATATAATATAATATACAAGATATACCATATAACATATAACATACAACATATATAACATAATATATAATATATAATATATAATATATAATAT
>Ga0126342_10019545_pt1 | contig 11493 bp, 14 predicted proteins | sample Cyp1metagenome_FD_92528 | JGI IMG/M metagenome (GOLD analysis project Ga0126342, IMG submission 92528) | Coral microbial communities from Lord Howe Island, Old Settlement Bay, Australia - Cyphastrea 1 metagenome | ecosystem: Host-associated > Invertebrates > Cnidaria > Coral ... | reverse complement strand
TTCCAGCCCAACATTTGTATGCTCAACACCGATCAGCTTTGTCGTCATGCTTGCGACCTGGCCACGGCTCCAGACTGGATGAAGGAGTGCTACAACACGCAGCAGAACTTCACCTGGGCACTACCTGGCTTCAATGTGCTTCTGAGTTCGTTCTTCCGCAGTGGCACAAAGACCAGGCAGTCGCTGCAGGAAGTTACGGCTAGTGTTTGGTCACTGATAGAGCAACTTTTGGTGGATCTATTTTGGATTTCCATGTTTATGTCATTTTTTGTTAGAGGTGATTTTTTGCCTCTTCTGACTGCTGCTGCCGCAGCTGCTGAGGAATGATCGTGCCTGACCCCACTATCATCGATGAGGCCAAGGAGTTGATGCAGCAGATGCCCAGACGGGATGTAATTCCTCCTCGTTGGCAAGTGGTTGCTAGCATGTAAGAGGAAGTTTCCTGAGGTGTATTTTCTTTGTCATGAATCAAGTATGTTGATTTGGCATAGGTCAAAGGATTACTAGATCACCAGTGCCAATCTTTGTTTCAAGTTTCATCCTTCCACGCTCAGATTGCACAAGCGGCGCGGGAGATCTTGGACCAGTTCTATGATGCTGACACTGATGACCAGGGGCGTACGTACAAGGCCTTCATTCTGATGATGCCCTTCGTCATGAACGGACAAGCCAGGGGCTGCCAACTCATGGAAGTTGAGGACCGGACCGGATGACCTAACTGACTCCAAGATTACGAAGCATAATAACTTTATTAATTAATCAGAAGTAAGGTTAGAAGCAGAAGAAGCAGAAGGATGACAACGACAACGACACAACAAAAACAACGACAACAACAACATCGGCAACAGCATGCACCCATTGCAACAGCAACAACAGCAAAAACATCATCATCGCCAACAACGTTTGACTTTTCCAAAGCTCTTGCTGCTGTGCCTGCTGCTACTACTACTGCTGCTGCTGCTGCTGCTACTGCTATTGCATCTAGTACTGCAACTGCTACTACCACTGCTACTGCTACTACTACCACTGGTACTGCTACTGCTACTACTATGTACTAGTACTAGTCCTAGTACTACTACTTTTTATTTCGACTGCCTACGAAGACTACTACTACTACTACTGCTACTACTACTAGTACTACTAGTACTAGTACTAGTACTAGTACTAGTACTAGTACTACTACTACTACTACGACGACGACTACTACGACTACTACGACTACTACGACTACTACGACTACTACGACTACTACGACTACTACGACTACTACGACTACGACGACGACGACGACTACTACTACTACTACAACTACTACTACTACTACTACGACTACTACTACTACTACTACTACTGCTACAACAACAACTACTACTACTGCTACTGCTACTGCGACTGCTACTACCACTACTACTACTACTGCTACTACTACTACTTCTACTACTACTACTTCTACTACTACTACTACTACTACTACGACCACTACCACCAGGACTAGTACTAGCAGTCTACTAGTAGTACTATTACTATTCCTCCTACTACTACTATATTACCTACTACTACTATATTACTACTACTACTACTACTATACTATTTTACTACTGCTGCTGCTGCTACTACTACTACTTCTATTATTACTATTACTACTACTACTACTGCTACTACTACTACTACCACTACCACTACTACTACTACTACTACTACTACGACTACTACTACTACTACTACTACTTCTTTTTTTTACTACTACGACGACGACCACCACCACCACCGCCAAATTAGTCAATAATAGTCAAACATTTTAATTAATGATGAGTAACAATAAAACAGAACCTTAATACTCGGTAGTAGCCGGCAGCACTAATTTACCTCACTGATATTCATAATAATGCTACGAGTATCATCATTTTTCTTTTCCAAACGCAGCAGCTGCTATACTACTGCTGCCACTAGTGCCACTTCTACTGCTTTGACGACTGCGATGGGCTATGGACATTATTGCCACGCTGGCATGACGAGTGTCATCACTTTTCTTCAAACTAATGTTGATTCCCTTTCAAGCAACAGCAACAACCAACTACAGCAGTAACAGCAGCAACAGAAGCGACGACAACCAACAGCAACAGCAACACCAAGAACAGAAAACAGCAACGAATACAAGCACAGGAAGAACCAGCAATAAGAGACAGACCATGATTGCCCAGGCAAGCAACAGCAACTGCAGCAGCCACGTCTACAAACCTAAGCAATAACCACCCGGCATCAGCAGATGACAAAAGGAGTCTTATATCTCTTCAAGATGGAACAGTTTGGAACTAAGTAGTAAGGTACAAACAGCAGCAAGGCAAGATGCAAAACACAAGAACTCCACCACCGCCAAAACACTCCCATAACAAGAACTACCTGGACCCAACGACGACCGCAAACGAAGTCAGAAAAAGCCACGGAACATTGTTTGTTACGCTGGGGATTTTGCCAGCAACATAAATTCGAAAGATGTGGACAAGGGTGTGCTAAGACAAGTTTTTTGTAAGTAGTAGGGGCTTATTTCTTTAACCCATGGGTTGTTTGGCATTTGCAGGACAAGGCGTGGGTTGGTTGGGCTTTGCCATTCAACCGCGACGATGGCAAGTTGCTTCACGTGACCGTGTACGCCAGGGACTGCCTGCAATTTGTCAAGTTCTTCTTGTCAAAGTCTGGCTTGGCCGTGGGTCGTGATTTCCAACAGCGGAGCCTGATTGCGCTGCAAGACAATGACGAGGGTGAGACCATGACCCAAGAGGCGCGCAACAAACAACTGCTACGCGGCAGCTTCTTCTACAAAGGCTTCGGGCCTGTCCGGGAGCAGTTCATGAAGGGTGGCGTCCTTCTTCTGGCTGATTCGGATAGGACCGTCAGGAATGAGGAGCTCGTCATCTTGAGCAACCTGGAGCCAGGGTATGGGCAACTGGTGGATGGGGCAGCCATGACCAACACATCCATTTGGTTGACTTCAAGCGGGTTTTTCTACATTTTGAAGTTTGCCCCCATCGTGGTGGTCAACAAGAAGTTCACAACGCCACTGTTCACCTTGAAGGCTGGGTCCGAGTTTGGAGAATTTCACCGGTGTAGAAAAGGAATGAAAAGGAAGGAAACGAGAAGGGTCTCGAAACAGACTAAGTTGCACTATTGCACATATTGATTTCTGTTCACTTTTTCCCTGGAGGCGGAGTGTGTCAAGGGTGATTTTGCGAATGATGATTTCATGGTCCGTCGAAGGCAGGATGTGGACGTCTTGTGGAGTGGATCTGGCGCAGATGATTTTGGCCTGGTCTGGGATGGCTACTACGTCGACCCTTGTCTTGTGTTTTCGGCAAAGGAGTGTGGATACGCTCATGATTTTGAGTATTGTGCGCATTGTTCATTTACTTGTATCATTGAAGCCTGCTTTGTCACATGGAGAAGCGTTGTTTTGCATTGTCGCTTCCAGTCATTTTTTTTTGGACGGCATTGCTTGATAATTTGAGGAGCATGCCATTGCGGTGAAGAAGAGCAACAGCCTTCATGTGGTTTCATTGCAGCTTGTCCGCCAATTGGACGCAGTTGCATCTCCCTACTCCATGTACCTGGCCCGTTGCAGCCGTGCCCCGACTGGGTTGCATTTGGGGTTGTTGGCCGGAGGGACTCAGGCATACTGCGTGGACACCTTGCGCCAGACAGGCGACGCCAACATGGCAAAAGGCGCCCTCAAGGGTGGCTCTGGCGGAAAGAGTGGCTCTGGCGGAAAGGGTGGCTCAGGCGGCTGGGGCGGCTGGAGCAGCTGGAAAAGCAATCAGGCTCAGAGCAGTTGGGGCGCCCAGAACGATGGATGGGGCAATGCGCGCCAAAGCCAGTCCGGATGGGCCTCCGAATCTCGCGGCTTCCCGGCTCCGGCTTCTTCGGCTTCTGCGGCTGCTGCGGCTGTTGAAGTGGACGAGGAAGAGGAACAGCAACAAAAGCAAGAGCACGACGAGGCCGCAGAAGGTGGCGGATGGCCTTCCTGGTGGGGTGGCCGCGATGTTGACCCAGACGATGAATGGGCGCAGTGAGCATGCGGCTGAGCGGATAAGCGGCTAAGCGGCCCACGCATTTGTAATCTTGGCAAGCGTTTTTTTTCCACAGCTCACAGGAAAACAGTCACGTGACTGGGTGCAGTGATGAGCATGGAACGGCAGCTTGCACAGATTTCTTCCATGGCAGACGTGGAAAAGAGATGAGAAAAGCCGGGTGGCAGGGTCACTGGTTTTCTTTCCTTGAACCATCAATTGTGAATCATTGAGTTGCATTAGGCAGAGGCAGCTGTAATTTTGGGCTGGCATGCGTTCGCAGATCTGTTGAATTTGGAATCAGCGATCATTATTTGGATGATGTAAGCAATTCCGGTCAGGTGTTGCCCCTTCTGCTGCGGCAGCTGAACCAGAGCAGGCGGACACGGCTTTCACATGCCTGAATGTCATTCATTGTGTTTTTTTGGCGTTTGAAAAAACATGACTCTTCAATCACACCATCTCGAGTCATTTAAATTTATATATTGAAGATGCATTTTTTTAAAGATAATCCAAGGCATCGACAAATATGACAAATGTGAAGGAGAGAAACTGACTGCTGGGGGACATGCCATTTATGACCCGCAAAGGCTCAGAGGCTGAGAGGCATTATGAGGAACTAATCTGATTCAAGTTAAGAATTAAGAACGGTTTTTAGCATCCAGATGTTTGTTTCCACTTTGCAGGACACATTTCATTTTTCCAAACCGTTGTGATGCCAGTGTCAAACCTTGGCAAACGCTGGGGTTTGCCAGTGCCTGGTGCAGCAGCTTCAAAGCCTAAGGGGAAACGGAAGCGCGGGGATAGCGTTTCCAGCATCAAACCTGCCAAGCATAGGAAGCAAAGAAGGACAGGCAAAGGCACTGCAGTTTCTGCGGCTCGTGCGGCTCCAGCGGCTCCAGCGGCTGTAGCGGCTTCTGGCGCAGCAGGGCTTGCAAGTGAGACCGAAGCCCAGCATTTGCAGCGGCACTGCAGCAAAGACTCCCACCTGCGATGCGCTCGCTGCAAGTGGCTTGGGCGAGTTGCTGCTTCAAGGGATCTTCCTTGGCTCAGTGTTTTGTGAAGTGAAGTTATACGCCTGTAAGTGCAAAAGGATTCTTTATTTAGAGCCGTGGTATTATATGTTTGTTTATTTTTATACTTTCAATTGCCACATCAGATTAACAACTGGTTTAGGCCTTTTGAACTTGGGAGGGATACCACTTGGTTATCACTTATTCCATTGCCCCCTCACATGAAATACATAGGCTCCAGTGGCTTTCCGCGGTTGGGTGTCATGTTAGACCGTGCCAATGCCGCTGCCCTTTCCCGGGGCGATCTTCAAAATGTGTAACATAACATTGGGCGATATTTTCTTCATAGAGGCATGGGGTTTTTCTCACCCTGAAGTATATGACATTGGAGGTTGCTCGAGCACCGCGCGCGTGTGAAGATACATAATAGATACAGGGTGGGGGGGTGGCAGAGGGGTGGCGGGGGGGCTGCGTGCGCGAGCTTGCCTTGCAAAGTGCGTGTGATGCTGCCGCGTGGATGACAGAGCAAAAGCTCACAACAGACGAATGGACCATTGGACTTGTCCCCTCGTCATAGACTTCTGTGATGCCACTTGACAACAGGTGGAAGCAGCAGTCCCTGACTCATTACCTAAAAGTTCATCTTCGCCCGACAAGTCAGGCTTGGCCTTGGGCGCTCTGGATATGTTAGGACTTTAGCACCATACACTCAATGTTCTTGGCCTTAGCACGCGTTCCTAGGGATCCAAGCCAGGCGACTTTCATGCTCAGAAGATAATAGCCCCGCTTTTGGATTAGTTTTTCCATGCGACGCGGAAAGCCAGAGAGCCTCCCTTTCTATAGCCTAGCCGATAGGAACTGATTTTGTCAAGGCTAAAAGTTGGAAAATTGATTTAATAGATAGATGCTTTGGTTGGGACCCCACAACATGGCATTGATTAGTGTACCAACAACCAGGTTCCTACGCTTCAAGAAGTCCTGGGAACATTTGGGTAGCATTCACCATACTTCGTGGGGCAAACCTCGGCGGACAATCTGGCTAGCGGAGCGTCCAGCCCGCAGAGGTGGCGACTGGGGCATTGGCTGCGCATTTTGCGCGCATTTGGTACAGGTGCTTGCGACCAACCCACAAGAGCGCAAGAGATTGCATCTCGGCTGGGTAAAATTTTGGGCAGTGGTTTTTGGATGCAGAACGCAAAGCGTGGGGGCGCATTCTGTGTAGAAACATGACTATCCTGAGGCTGGGGAGTCGGATGTCAACAAAATGGGGGTCATATGACATTAGATCCAGGACAGAAGCAGCTCGCCCAAAAGAAATTAGCCAGTGTTAATGTTTGCTTTGTCTTGAAGGTGTTGACTATTGACATTGAGATATTTGACAACGCCTCTTCTTATCAATCCAATGCCATCGCAGGAAGTGTATGCAGGCCTGCGCCATCCGACAGCACCAAGAGTGCACGGTTCACCGGGTGGCCAAGAGTTTGTTTTTGAGCCCGGACCGTCCTGTATCAGAGCTGCTCCCTTATGACCTCAAGGATCAGGACCTCTTTAGAGGAAATGTGCCGCAACCAGCGGACTGGCTGCGGGCATGGTCTGCATGTAAGCGGGTGACCAGTTTTCGCTCAGCTGCACAGCATTTCCAGACCGAAGACTATGCATGGGGAAGGAGATGTTCTGTTGTGGCCAAAAGCTTCCTGTCTGCAATCATGTATTTGCTACTCTTTGCTTGGACACGGGTTCTCTCCTTTTTCTGGGAGGGGGTTCTTTCGCAAATGGACCTGAGGCTTGCACAGAATGATCACTGTCATGCATTGGGTTACCCGATCTTTGCGGCAGAAGCGACTCAAGCAGGCCAGAAGCATCAGCCTTTCAGTGGATGACCGGGCAGACTTCAGAATTGTGCGCTACAGATGCTCAATGCCTTCTGTTTCCAGCGGCTCTGATGGCTTTTCGGCTACATCCTTGAAGGAGTGGACTGAGATGGATCCGTTGATCACCGAAGGGGTGCTTGGTGTGGTCCGAACCGGAGGCAACACAGAGGCAAACACCATTGAATCCCACGATGTGGATAAATCTCAAGCAATGGCAGAGTCGATCTTGGCAGTGAGCCGCCGTGCCTTCGAAGACCTGGAAGGAGGCGTGGATGAAGATGGATTGCAGCAGTTTCTGAAGCAAGTGCGGCATTTTGCGGCTGATCAAGGAACTGCAGCCCAAAAGTGTGGGCAGATCCTGTCTACCCATGAAGCCCTACCGCACCTATTGTGGGTAGGCCAGGATCCTGCGCATCAAGTTCGCATTGCTTCGAAGGATCCCTTACACGCCAATGAAAATTTTGGGGAGCAGTGGCAAAGGCTTTTCAACGAGCGGCATGCCTTGATTCCAGATATCCAGAACTCTGAACTCTGGAAAAGCCGTTTGATTGCGGCCCAGAAGCATGTCCTGAAGACTGTTGGGGAGCAGGGGGCTGGCTTGCAGACTGTCATGAAAACCCTTTCGTTTGCAAAGCAGCGGTTTGATTCCACTGCTACGCCCATGATGCGCTACTGCTGCATGATTCGTGCCATTGCAATTCTGTGCGCCATGCAGGCGTGCGATGCTACTGTGATCATTGTTTAATGTGGTTTCACGTTGATCATAACAAGTGATAAGGACCGATACCTTGTAAGTTTTCAAAACACAGACTAAAAAAAGAATACCTCTACCCTGCTTGGTCAGTAAGGTTCGCAACCATCGAGAGACTCGGGCACGAGCAGAGAGGGCATTGCAAAACCTGGTTCCCGACAAGCTCATTCGATGCGGCCTGACGGCTGACTATAGCTTGGAGTGTTTGAAGTTTCTCAGGCAGCATTTCGACATAGACGACCCTGATCCAGCCACTATTGCGTCTGCCTTGTCGGACTTCAAGGACAGGATGGAACAGCTGTTTGTGAAAGGATGGATCTTGGGTGACCCAAGCAGCGGCTCCACTGCCTCCGGCGGCTCCACTGGCTCCACGGGCTCCACAGGTGATGATGCATTGGGTGGTGATCGGTCATGCCCTGGCAAGACTGTCACGCAATGCGTGTTCGAGCAAATTGACGATCCAGAGCCGATGCTCGTCTGGTGGATTGGTCAAGTTGGTTTTTGGAGAGGACGCAACCAATACCATATTAATTATAATCCAAAGTGTGGGATAGCTACCGAAATTCAGGATATACTACGGTGAGAAAGTTCATTTCCTTTGCACCAGCGCTGGTGTAGCAGACATCCGCCTCGCAATGACCGAGATGCAACAGGTGGTGGGGTTGATGCTCGACTGATTGGAAGTGGATCTGGCAACAGATGAAGTGGCTGCTTCTATGTGTGCCTTTCAAGTTCTCACCTGGCTGGACCGTTCCAAGGAGAACATGCTGCGGAAACACGTCGCAGTGCTTGGCAAGGCTTTCAAAATGACCCGAGATGTTTCGAGGGACTTTGCTCACGCTGCCAAAACCTTGGCCAGCCTTGTGCAAACATGCAAGACGCAGCAGATAAATGTCACCAACAGAGTTGCCTGGAGCTGGGTTTTAGTGCCTCAATGGCGGTCAAGATTCCTGTCCAAGTTCATTGAACTCCCCAAGGAGCTGGAGACACTGATTGTATTTTACCTGAGCATCAAGATGAACACTACCACTTTGGAACGCAACTTGGGGGAGCTGTGCAGGCAACTGGGTGCGCATGGCGGCCATGGCGCGGAAGACGGCAGTTTGGCTGCTTCTCTGTTGGAGGTGGCCCTGGATGGTCCCCAGAGAGAAGAAGATTTGTTTGACAGAATCCAGGCTGATGGGGAATCAAGGCTCTCACCCACAGATTTTGGCCGGGCCTGCGCGAAACTTTGGGTACTTCATTTTGGGCGGAGGTTCCGATACAAGTACACAGGAAGAAGTTCCCAGAAGAAGCAGGCTGCCCGCCCAGGATCGTTCAAAGCCGTCTTGTTGCAAAGGGATGCTGCAGCAGATAGGCTTACCAAAATGGGGAGAACACATGCTTCTGGGGCTTCATTTGTCTCGGGCCTAGCCCTTCCACTTCCAGCTGAAGCACGTGCTTTCAACGCGCAGAGCCTGCAGGGAACACGGTGGGCTGGCGCTGCTTCAGCTTCGTGCTCAAAGGGAAACTTTCAAAGACACACAGAGCGAAAGAAGGAGAGATGCCCGGCTGTGACATCCTGGTGGTATATTTTGCCACGCAACTTTTTTGGCTACATAGTATAGTAACTAGTCTAGTAGTTATCTTACCAAATCAACATTTACAGACACAGAATCTTCACGGCTGAGGACATGGGAACATTGCCGAGCGTCGGCGTGCAGGGGACAAGCCGTATGTGCCCACGGCAGCAAGAGCTGGTGGCTTTCAGGAGCGCAAGGTTGATGACATGCCTTGCTGGGGAAGAACGACTACTCTCTTGCCTCTTTTCAGAATGTACAATCCTAAGCTGCCTATCTTAGCCCTTCCCCGGGGCTGCACAAGCCTGGCTTTTAGAGAAGCTGTCAGACATGGATTTTGTCAAGAGCTCGAACCATATGGCTCCTTGCCGCAAGACAGGGCGGTGTATTTTTTGCTTGATTAATATTTTGATTTCCAGATCTGGGATAGGGACTAGGGACTAGGGAGAGGCAAATTCCTCTATGCAAGCTTGCGTTTGCAGCAGTAATTCGGCCCAAAACAATGGCTTCAAGAATGGATTTGCCCGACTTCCTTTGTGCCTGGTTAGATTCATGGGGCAGCAAGATGCTTTGGCAACTGCGTCAGGCTGCTCAGGATTTGGATATCAAACTCCAGTGGCCGAAGTTCTGCAGCATTCCTAGCTCTGGCTCTCTTGGCTCTGGGAGTTCAGCGGCTCTGAGGAGCGGCTCTCCTGGCTCTGGCGGTTCAACGGCTCTGAAGGTTGGGACTGACTGCAGCGGCTTGGATGCCCCTGTGCATGCCCTTCGAGCTCTGGAGATCCCGCACAGGCACGTCTTCAGCTGCGAGAACAACCTAGCAGCAAGGACGATGATCGAGACGAATTGCAAGCCTGACGTTTTCTTCAAGGATGTTTTAACGTCCTGTGAAGATGCAGCTCCATTTTGCCACCTGTACGTGGCCGGCTTCTCATGCAAACCATTTTCGAGATTGCACAACAAGTCCAAGCTCTTGGAGGAGAAGGATGCCTCCATCTTCAGGGCAGTCGTGAAACGTATCTCCACACTTCGGCCCCCTTGCTTCGTGCTGGAAAACGTTGAAGGCATACAAAGAGTCATGGGCGAAATCTTGTCCCAGCTCAAGGCTTGCGGGTACTTGGTGGTGCACAAGCTCATGGATCCTGCAAGTCTTGGGGAGCCACTGTTAAGACCACGATTCTACTTTTTAGGCTTGAGGAAGGACGTGGCTTGTGTGAGTGAAGCATGTGCCGAGCAGGTTGTCGATCAGCTGTGGTCTGCTGCACAGCAAGCCAGTGAAAAAGTGTCCCTGTTGCAGCGGCTGTTGCCAAATGATCATCCTTTGGTAGGCACGTGCCAACTCCAGAGGAAGGAGCGATGGACAAAAGCTGCATCGGCAGGCTTTCCAGACCCATCCTGCAGGACAAAGTGGAAAGCAAAGCATGCGTCGTATGAGCTGGCTCCCGATAAGGGGCATTGCCTTCCCGCATGCACAGCTGACAGGTTGTTTTTGCATTTGCCCCGGCAAAGAGACCTCTGGCAAAAGTTGTCACAGAAGTGGGTTGGGCAAGCTAACCGACTGACGTGCGACGTATCCCAGAGCTTGGGCCGGGCTCGAGAGCGAGTGGATGGTAGGGTGCCCACAGTCACTCCCCGCTCTCACCTCATCGTGGCCGATGTGCAACGGGCACTTGTTCCCCATGAGATGCTGCTTTTGCACGGCTTCCCCCTCCATCGGATGGTGATCCCAGCAAGCATCAAAGGAGCTGATCTGCAATCTATGGCAGGAAACACTATGCATATCCCTGTGGTTGGAGCTGCCATGGTGATGACATTGCTTCTGATAGATTGGCAGCTGCCGTCAGCACATCGAAGTGGTGATGCCTCCCTAGGCTCAACCGTTGTTCAAACTCTGCCTACGAGCCCAGTGCCGAAGCCGAAGATGGGGGAGTTGGAAGCCAAACTTCGGCACGCTTTAACTTGATGCCCAGTGGCGGAAAGAAGGCCAGAACACTCAGGAAGCATAAAGTCGCCAAAGTTGTGAAAAAGAACGCTAGCAGGAAGAAGCTGCATAAGCTTTGGGATTTGCATGGTACCCGTTGGGCATAAGATTGTGACCTGCACACAGTCTTGGATGCCTTTGTTTTGCACAATTAGTTCGGCTGCAGTCACTTTCAAGTGGCCACAGCGGCTCAGCGGCTCCAATGGTTCTGTACAGATGGAGCACCGCTAGCACATAACTTTAGCAGAAAGGAGGTGAGA
>Ga0126342_10019544_pt1 | contig 11493 bp, 11 predicted proteins | sample Cyp1metagenome_FD_92528 | JGI IMG/M metagenome (GOLD analysis project Ga0126342, IMG submission 92528) | Coral microbial communities from Lord Howe Island, Old Settlement Bay, Australia - Cyphastrea 1 metagenome | ecosystem: Host-associated > Invertebrates > Cnidaria > Coral ... | reverse complement strand
TCCCTTTGTTTGGGGCTGGCGGTTTTTAGTTCTGTAAGGGAAACTTCCGCCACCGCGGGCTAATCCGTAAACCGCTAATCCGTAAACCGGGTAATCATTAAGGATTAACTTGGATCAGGCTAGGATATGTTCAATCAACAGCAACAAATATATCAAACATGATCCATCATAGAAATTGTTCCACGCGCCGTTGTTGATCAAAGCATATAACATCCATTGGTGTCCCAACAAACTGCAATGATTTAAGTAAGTGAGTGGATATTCGTCTATAATCATCGCTGCGTTCGACACATCTTGGAGCTTGCTCCACACATTCAACGCTCTTTGCACTGGATTCACGTTTGGGCTCTGTAAATAGTTGTGAATATGTGAATCAGTGTCATCAAAGCTGCTCTGCTTTTCTTTTGTGCCAAGAGGTGCTGATGCAAGTGCTTGAAAGTGGCATTGGTGGTAAATGTCTGGCCTGGCAGGAACCCCAACTTTTCTACAATTGATCATCGCCGACAGTGCAAGCTTTGGATCCCATCGCAGGGCAGGAGTCGGTTCCTACCCCCTGCAAACAGGATTTTGCGAACTACTTTTTCGATGCGGGCCAGTCGCGTTGCACGTATAAACTTGGCCTGAAAAGAAACACATGCACAAGAACCAACGAAGAGGCCCATCCATATCACAACTTACCTCTAGTAACTTTAGTATTGACATGACATGTAGTTAACAATGTAAACACCACCCCCAAAACCGCTGCTAGAACGCATTGTGCTGGACCCAAACATTTTGTGCATTTCAGGGGACCCAAACCAGACAAGGAGGAAACAAGTAGTAATTAGTAGAGCAAGGATTGTTTAAGCATCCAGTCGTGTGGGTGAATTCCAACTTTGAACTCCTGTTGTTGGTCCATGTGCTCAATGGTTCTGACTCTGCACTCCGTCCTCTTCTCCGTCTTCCGACTCCTCTGCCTGTGGTCTCATGCACGGCGGCAGAACAAGTCAAGCAGTTTCCACAATTCTCAAACTTAGACGTAGCCAATGTTGCCATTCAGAATGAGAAACTCCCAATTGTGGCAATTTCCGTCAATCCTGCTACCACCTCATCAATTCAGAGGTACAAAGCATGGATTTGATCCATCTTCTGTCAAAAAATTGACAACAAGTACCACGCTTTGAATCCCGAGTTAGTTGCCAAATAAAGCCAACTCAGGCATCCGTTTTGGCCTCATCTTCGGGCTCCTCTCTCTCACCTCATGACACGGCCACATAGCCGTGTCAATGCGGTGCATGGCATCCACTTGCAAACTAACCAACATCACTGCACCCAGCAAGCCGCTACATATAATACATTATGATACATGATTTAATAATACCACATTTCTGATTATTTTGGAAAATATATGCTTATGTTGTGCATCCTTTCGCTTTGCTCGCAGTGATGCACCATCATTACACAATCTTTGTAAAACACAAAGGACACGACTGCAAGTCATGGGTGCTCATTTTCTGTCTGCGTGAAGTGAGAGCTACGCTGATTAGCTGATCGTCAACATACAAACGCTCGCTTCAACCACGTGACAACCATCTTCTTATTGTTGTATGATGTTGCACGTGGTTGCTGTACTGTCAGAAGGGCAAGTTGAGGCCCTGGCCAACTTCGCTGCGGGAGCGGAGAACTGGCCTCAATAACGAGCATTAACGCATCAACAAGCAGGGCTGCGTTGCTTCAGCTGAGGCTGATCGTGAACATCAAAGACATTCTCTGTTTCGGTAACAGATCTGTTTTCAGACTCATTGAATATCATTGAATCAGACTCAGATCAGTCAGATCACTGTTATTTCCTCAGAACGGCGACTATGGCGACGTAAAAAACCCTGGGTGTTTTGGGTGTCCAGCTGACTCCGCGAAGTCTGACCTGCTGGCGAATCTCTCGGGATCCTCTTGGAGCACTGGTGTCAAGTGCTAGCACCACATCACATGCATCCTCGCAATCATCACATGTTCTATTGATGATCACTACCATACATTACCACAACATAGCACAACCATCACATCATCACAACTAGCACAGCCATCACTATTATCAGTGATCAGCATCAACCGTCACAGAGATGACGATGACGACGATGACAATGATGATGATGACAAGGAAGAGGAAGAGGAAGGCGATGAAGATGATGAAGATGAAGAAGAAAATGATGATGAGTCTGCCGATCAGGACAATTGTCATCATGGATGTGCAAAAAGGATTGATTCTGAATGATTCTAGCTTTGCTCCATTTACTCTAGGACACAAGGAAAACATTGAGCCCGCGGACTTTCTGAAGAAGCCTGCCACGCTGCAAGCTTCATCGAACACAACACCACCTTTTCCAGAGATGTGACCACCAGTAGAGACCAGCACACAAACGGAACCTAATTGTCATTGACCTTCAGTCGAAAGGCTGAGAGTCGGCGACGTAAGTGAGCATCTATCTTTCATTATCTTTCAACATCTTTCAACATAATTAATTTCAACTGCGCACCCTGGGCCTTTTCCTTCTTGTTTCGCGGGCGTAGCACCGCCTCGAGCCCAGGTTTGATGCTCGTAGCACAGCTGGTAGACTTGGGATGACTTGGGTCAAATGGATCCGATTGGGGAACCAGTCCCCTGTTTTCCCTTTTTTCCCCTTGATTCTTGATCGTTGCCTTGCTGTGCTTTCCCATCACCTGCTCCAAAGGCTCAAGCCATCTGGAAAATATTCTCCGACAGTTGCGCTGATTGCTGGAGATTGTCTTGAGAATGTCTTGAGTATCAAAAGGTCAATCGAGAAAGAAGTGGGTGTTGACCTTGTGTATCTTGTTCCTGTAACTTGTGACATTGTTTCAAGAAAGGGTAAGTATTTCGTGTATGATTGTGTGTGATTGTGTATGCACGCATTTTTTTAAACAAAATCACGACCTGGCCAGTTGGGCTTTCAATTTTGAGGCTCTTAATGTTCCCTGCAGCTACGGCCGCGAAAGCCAAACGACCGGCAGGTGATTAAACAATCAAATCCACCAAGATGACAAATTGAGATATACAATATGAATTACATTGAATTTTCAAGATATATGAAGTGCACACTATATAAGATTATCATAAGATTTGGGAGTCTCATGTTATTCGCCTGCGGAACCGTTGCAAATTCAGTCAGCAAGGTTCATCAACTGGACAGAACGTTGAGTATGTTGAGTTTCCAATTCAGTAGCAGCAGCAAACCACTTGTCTTCGGATTCCCTTGGTCTGCAAAAATCTGAGGTGCACATGGAGAGGCATTTCTTGTATGTTCCCAGGTTGGCCCCCGAAATTCCGATGGGGCCCACCTTTCAATCCTTTTGAATTGTGGCCATCCCTGTGTCAGTATCTCCTTTTCATCGCAGCTTATTGCCCTGTCCACATGGCCCATACTTAGTGGCGTCTCTTTGGTCTAAGCACGTATGTCCTACCTGTCCACCTTGATCTATAGCTGTGAGAGCATCAACCATGGAGATTCTGGTGAGTGATTTCAACATCTTTCAGCCTACCATTCCCCAGAGACGCGGGTTTCATAATCCTACAAAGCGCCAAACAAATACAAGATGATACAAGTACCATCAAGTAACCGGCTTCTTTCAGGTGCTTTGGTTGTAAGCTCTCATGGTTTCGTCTAGCTACCATTAGGTACCGACATAAGAGCTCAGGCTGCTTCATCCTTCATGGCAGCACCAGCGCTGCGTGGAACCCAGTAGGGCCTGTGAAGAGCGGTGGCGTGGGCCATTGGCATAGCTTTGAGCAAACTCGGCATACACAAATTCTTGGTTCAGCTAATCGCGCTCTGCCATAGCGAAATTCAATGTGACTTACACACATTCATGGATTTGCACCAAGTGCCGGGTTTCAATCACTTGTACTTCTTCCATCTTCTTCCTCCAAACCAGCGAAGAACTGAAGATGCAACCTTTCCAATTAAACACTGTTGCACAGATTCTTGCAGGCATCAAGTCTGCCAAAAGATGTTAATTATTATAGTCCTGGAAGCACAAACGCCCAGCATCACCACCCTTCCGAACACACGTCCGGAGCACCCCTGCTGTGCAAACTGCGTCATCATATCCATCACCTGCGGAGGCGATGGAAAGCCACTGCGATCATCCGATCACAACTGCAGTATTCGACTACCATCTGGTTTTACAATCATATAAAAAAATATGATAATATATGAGTCAGCTCACAAATAATCTGTATAGTATTCTGAACGCTTAGTGTTGCTTTCATTATCTTTCATTATGCATTTCTTCAGCTGCCTAGTCCAAACATGTCTCTGCTGCGTTGTAAGGCACATTGGCAATATGGAAGTGTGGGTCAATATGGGTCTGGGTCTGGGTCAGGGTCTGGGTCAATAGTCCGAGACAAAGGTAGCATGATATGCCTATGATAATTGCGATATACCCACCTCTGAGTCCAACAGTCCACTGATCCAATGGGAATGGCAATCCACCAGCGTCTTCACCTCGGTTCCACAAGTTGATGATGCAAATGGGATTTCACATGACTTCCCACGTCTTCCCATATTGATTGGGAATGATTGGGAATGATTCTAAGATATCCATAGATATCCTACTAAATTATCTACTAACAATGGTGATTTGCTCCACTTTTCAGCCATGTTTAGCCATCGCCAGAACATCCCATGGCATCCCATGGCCATTCCATGTCGTGTCTAAGCTCTGGGCCAAGGTGTGTTTTGCATAGCGGGCATCGGTACTTGCCTGCGACGGGCTATCGCGCTGCCATGGCTGTAGTCCACTCATGTCCACCCCAACCCCTTCCGAATCCAGAAAATATTCACAAAAACAGATGCTGCAACAGCCTTTTTGTACCCATGTCTGGCGGATCCCTCGAACCCAGTGGCAATAGATATTGAAAATTGATGTGGAATGGCCATATTTCAAGGATACAACAAATCTTGGCCACTTCCACCAGCCTCGGACTGAAAATTCAGCCTAGGATAGCATGGGGGGTTCATGGCCAGCATTTCACAATAGAACGGGGAACAGTCAATGGCCATTTCAGGAACCTAAATTGGAGGTACTGTACCATATAAGGCCATATTTTCTGGGGATATTCCCTTACATAGGCCTTACATAGGCCTTATATATGGTAGGTACCTCGGTACCTCCATTTTAGGATCCTGACATTCCCATTGAAACAGGCATGAACAGGCAGAACTCATGGAAAAGTATGAGTACTTGCTTTTGCTTAAAGCGCTGGGGGGAGAAAAAACATGACAGATCATGACAGCTTTCGGGACCATGAACCTATATGCACCATAGACATACGGGTCAACCCAATGTTGTATTGGATATACCATCATCCACATGTTTTCACATAAAAAAAATGGATCTTGGGATCATGTTGCACCAGTGGTGGTGATAGGGCACCGGTACATGGGAGTTCTGCGCCCGAAACATGCACCCCCTGTTTCCATACATATATGCGTCGTTTGAGATAAAGCTCCTCAACTTAGATTGGATGCACCTGGATCTGCTTCCTGAAGCGTGAATTTCGGAAATTGGGCGGTACGAGGCCTTCAAAACGCCATGAATCTTGTCCCCGGGGAGGGAGAGAGAGAGAGAGAGAGAGAGATGTAATTATATATATATATTATACACATTGACATGCCAGTTTCCCATATTCAATCAGATCAAATCACATTTTTTGATCATTTTGGGGGTATCGTGGGATCATGGGGTATCCTCTATTTTCAGTCACCCAGGTACGCCTCACCGAGCCACAGAAGCTCTCGCAGCTCTGAGGATTGCAGTGCCTTTTGGGCAGCCTTTTGTGACCTCGCTAGGAGGTTGGGGGAATGCCAGTTGGGTTTGAAACAGGGGGTGCCCCAACAACTCAATTTATTGCAATCGTGTAGCAGTGTAGCAATTCAAATGGGAAACACATAGAAAATCATAGAAAAAAAATGATCATCAAAAAGGTTCAAAAAATCTCCATATATCTGATATATCTCCATCCTGTCCCCATTTCTGGATTTCCATTGGCACCTGCAAAGGACACTCAGCAGCTGCCAGGTGTGAGGTCGCCTAAAGACACGTGATGTCTCGTGGTCCAGGCTCATGAGGTCACTGGGTCACGATTCCACAAGGCCCGAGCACATCAGGAAATGGCTTGTTGGTCAGATTCTTCAAGACCTCGCCATAAGAGGCCGGAAACAGAAGTTCCATGAATTTCACTGAAGGATGGAGAGAACATGACATATAGTCCTCACAAGACTTCAGCTTGCCTCATGGGAAGGAACATGGATTGTGAACACACACACACACACCTCTCAAGTGGCAGAAGTTGCAGCAGGGCTTGAGCATCCGACGGGCCCAGTCAAAGAGTCAGCCATGCTCCACAATTCTGCTGCCTCAGTTTTCTCTCTCCAAAAGAGTTTGTTGCAAGTCGTGCCACACAAAAACTTATGAATCTTATGACAGGAAGGGCAGTCACCCCCTTGACACGCCGCATGGGTGCTTTTTGTGGACGCACCAACAGCCGAAGGCTCTTCCTGGGATACCCTGAAGGGTTGGCATACCCTGAAGGGTTGGCGAAAGAAGGAGAACAAGCCTCTCAACATCCCGATGGACTGCGTGCAATAAAGCTCCAATATGGCAAACAATCCGCTAGATGATCATGCATCATGCTTCCTCTTTGGAAGATCAAACAGCTTCTAAGCCTGAAATTGTAATATATTGTACTATAGTAAGTTAATTATAGCATATTAATATAAATCACATCTATTCACATCTATTTACCGGCAAAATTGCAACTTGTTGTAAGCGTATCCTGACAGAAAATATCCAACCTCGCACAGAAATTTCCACTGGATGATTTTGGGCCTCGGTAAGCACAACTAAACACATCCGGCAGGGTGCACATAGGTGCCCCATGGTGCCCCTGAGAAATGAAAATCCAATGTGCTTTCAATTTGACCCAACAATCGTTCTCCGAGATTCTGGGGCTTTACTACTAAACAATACTAAACACCACTAGCAACCCCAACCAATCCCAACAAATTTCTCAACATTTCTCAACTAATGTCATAAGATAATTATAAGATGTCATAAGACCCGTTATAACATGAAGATCATGTGCTCCACTCGCCGTTTGAACAGCACTCACTTGCTGTGCCCTAGCTGTGCTCGTGCTCGCTACGCAGGAGGCCCAGCCATGCCTGGTACAAGTCATCCATTCCCATCTCCATGGCCAGAACGGGGGGATTTACGAACCAATGTGGACCATCAAAGATGGCCATGAAAACATAGGGAAATCGAGTCTTTTCATTTGAAAATGTATCGAACATACACATCAGGGGAAGAAAAACAAAAGGCTTTAAATACGACAATCACAGAGAAAAATCAGGAAAATCAGGTGCAGGTTTTCACACTTTTTAAACTTTAAATTATTAATTAATATATATATATAATATATATATATATATATTTGCCTCATGGGGTGCAGGGAAGTTATGGGAAACATTACATTGGGAAACTAACTCATGGGTTGGGGCCCTGGGGTTGGCACTGCCAGGCCTTGGACAAAGTGTATACCAAGACGATGGACACCATGGTGGTTGCCAGCACTGGGCCAAGATTCCAATCCAGCCGTGCTTCACCTGCTCCGATCCTATCTCGATCAATCTCGATGCTTCTTGGTTTATGTCATTTATGCCTGTGAAAATGAAGGAAAAAAGGGAAGGACATTCAGAAACAAAGACCGCACACACACACAGAATCCATAGAGATATAAGATACGATTAAGATACTCGTAGTTACTTCAGATGATGGCACATATGTCCAAAACTCAGTGAGCGTTTGTGTGTGAAAACATGAGCACATGTAAACATGCAAATCTACTGCAGGACATGCATATAAGATTGTATAAGTATAATAATTATATATTAAGTATATGATAGTACATGTATGATACTTCACAGGCTTCAAAGGGCACAAGAAAATACAAAATGATAGTTAATTACAAGACATATCATGATATATCTGTGTGGTTCTCCACTATTCTCCACTATTCATCAAATAATTTAGGAATTGTTGTCCAGTCATCCAAAACATTCCAGAACCATTACTGGCCTATCAACTTGATGAGTGGCTTGGCATCAAGACCGCGCCCAAGTACTTCAAGGAAGACTATGAATGTAACAAATGCCTATTGATTCCGGTTGTGAACATCAAATCTGAACATCAACTGACTTCTACTGGCGTATACTGGCGTTCCTGCCACGTGAAGTGACATGTCTCAAGTTGGGGAATTGAGGTGACTGATTCTGAATGATGGTGCATGTATGATGCGAATGTGACCCCCAAAAAAGGCGAGCCATTGGCTCTGCAGGAAATGCGTTTCTGCCATGCCACGATTCTTCACCACCTTTGAGCGGCCCTTGATTTCATCAAGTCGTTGGAAGTAGGCGACCTCAACAATGCCAGGATCCCGTAACAACATGTGCCGACCTTTTGAAAGTGATATAGGGCCGAGGTTTCCCAAGTGCTGAGCAACGGGAGTTGGATTTCTGAACAGTGAAATGCAGTTTTTTCATCGCACTGGTAGGGATGAACAATGAGCATGGGCAAGCCTAGCTAGCTGTAGCACGGACATTTGGGTGGCAGGGTAGTAACTTGGGGGTTTTTGTGAGATGATGATGTATGTAGATCTTGCTGTCGCCTGTTTTCCTGAGTCGCTGTCGTACAGGGGAAAGAACACGTGGCGCGAATAGTTGGTTGATCTGGTTCAAAACGAAGAACTACTGCAAATTGAAAACACGGCGCAGCTGGAAAAACACGTTGTTCAAACCGAAATTGCAGGTACGTCAGGAAAGCGTCCCTTCCTGATATCCTAGTCTGGCACCTGGAGCTTCGTTGGCCCACGCCAGGAATCAGACCCGTGTGCCCCCTGCATAGTTGAATTATATCGTATGTGATAACGGTTTTCGCACACACACACACAGCGAAGACAAAATGAGACCGTCAAAGGGTTTATGTGTTTTCACTTGCTGGATATGCCAAGCGACCAGGATCCAAACGTAGTACACGGCAGTCATGACCTTGAAATCACTTCAGTGATGGCAGTCTGCCGGTTCTGAAAGAAGGTGGTGGTGGCAGCGGCATTTACTGTTTTATCCACTGCCAGAGCCATGATGCTGGTAATACAAAAATTATGTTCCGATCATTTCCAATCAGTGATGTTTCTCTGCCTGGCTAAAATGCAGCCAAAACAGCTCTTTCACACAAATTGGATTCTTGGATCTGTGGGTCATGAGATCACCTTTGTACTGCAGTACACAATCAATCCAAATAAATTAAGATAAATTAAGTGGGGTCGAGGTTTCGATTTCTGGGGTTCTGACTGAAAGTGCTCCGCCGAGAATCTGGCGACATGCGTGCTGCATGCTGGCAGTGTTTCAACTCAGTAATTAGCCTTCAAGTTTAGTTTAGTTAGGCCGCTTGGTTTCGTATGTCGTTGGGACATTCCCGTCGCAGCTATTCAATGAATCCGGCTAGAAGTGCTGCGTTTCGACCGGTGCTGGCGTGATACAGTAGCAAGTTGTAAAGTTCAAGATGTCACAGCGTCGAGCGACACGCCTTGTAGCGCCCCCCTTGATGAAGAATGATCACAGCGACGGCAGCAACATACCTTGGCTGGATGAACCCAGGCCCGTAGGGCCTGGCACTAAACACATTTTCTGACACCCAACGATTGAGGAATCTGATCAGCGGGTATGAGTGAATACCAATGGCATCCAATGGCTGAACTACCAAGATTGCAAAATTTGCAAATACTACAAACAGTTCCGAACAAATAGCAATCAAGCTGCATGCCTTTTTCTGCGTAGTGCAGCAACGTTCTTTCGTTGGCGAACACAGCTTTGGGATCCAGATTCTCCATGTCCTCTGCTCAGATATCACGGCCGGATATCACGGCAGTATGTATCATGATTCAACTCATATTCAACTCATCAGATTCATCAGGTCTGCCGGCCAAATGTTTTTAAAATGAACCGCAAATCACAGGGATCTCATGGGGGTGATTTATTTTCGGTCCTTGAGGAAATGTCCCTCGCCATGAGGCGCCACAATCTTGGAGACGTTTGGTACCTCAAGCTGGTGTAATTCCCACGTATTCTGTGCCACGACCAAACTGGGAAAATAATGGAAAATATGGAAGATAAATAAATAAAAACATGATTAAAATAGTGCAAAGCTATGCAAAGCCACACGATGTTGCACATGAAAAAGGTCGGAAAAGCATTCCAAGACATACTTGCTTTCCCCGAAGCAAGGTGACCGAGGCACTGCGAGATCGTCGATGACAGTATCACTTTTCAGCAACGCTGAGGCGTTGCCCTTACCTTGCAGCAACGCCGTGCCAATCAGCTCCGCTGTCCAACTCGTTTGAGTAGTTTGGTGGGAGGCAACTCGAAATGAATGATCAATAACATCAATAATAGTCAATAACTGACTCCATGACCCATTCCATCCCAAACAGTCCCATACCCAACAGCTGTGAAGCCTCCAACAAGTCAACAACTGCAGGTTCATTCTTGGTCTTTCCGGTGCGACGGCTTGGCACACCCAGCCCAACAACCATCAACCACTGCTGTCAAGATCTGTCAAGGCTCCGAAGCGCAGTTTCTTTTCATCCTGGTTGAAAAAAGGCAGAGGAGTTACTATGGTTACTCTATGTTACTCTGTTGCCTGACATGTCTCTCCGTCTCTCTGTCTCTCTGTCTCTGTCGCCCTCGCCAAGAGATAATATGTCATGACTGGGTTCCTTTTGCTTTTGACAACACCTGATTGCAACATGTTGCAACTCCAACTTTTGGGTCATGCACATCAACTCTTTGAGAAAGCAGTTACGTACGAAGCAGCCTCGTGGTTTGAGATGCAATGTATCCAAAATCTTCGATTTCTGTCCTTTGCTTTGTGCCATTCTTCGAAGTCTTTGTGCCAGTGCGGCCACGTAGGGACACGCTGTGGATGAAGAAATGCCATTGCATGCCTTGCAAAAAGCCCACCCAACACCGGAGACATTGGATAACATTGGAATATGTTGATGCCACAGCAGGGTAGTGGCAAGCCTGTTATTTAGTCAGATATAGTCAGATCATAGGTCAAGAATCTCAACCTCTGTTGGTAGTTTTTAGCTTATAAAAACGTTACGACATCAGCACGCAAATACATGAGCACCACAAACATGCATGTATGTCAGGTAGGTAGGCAGGCAGGTAGGGGCACATGCATGTTTGATCATGTTTGCATGTCTATATGCATGAATGCACGCGCACCCACACACCGACACCCACACATGCACCCACACACACACACACACTAGACAAGAATGGATCATTATATGATCCGGCAGGAACTGAATCCTGAAACATGCAGATTAGATACGAAACAATGAAATTAACGATGCATCCTACGAATAATGCAGGT
>Ga0126342_10019543_pt1 | contig 11493 bp, 16 predicted proteins | sample Cyp1metagenome_FD_92528 | JGI IMG/M metagenome (GOLD analysis project Ga0126342, IMG submission 92528) | Coral microbial communities from Lord Howe Island, Old Settlement Bay, Australia - Cyphastrea 1 metagenome | ecosystem: Host-associated > Invertebrates > Cnidaria > Coral ... | reverse complement strand
TATATATATACTGGTTGGTGGTTTGGAACATGGCTTTCATTTTTCCCATCATATTGGGAATGTCATCATCCCAACTGACTTTCATATTTTTCAGAGGGGTGGCTCAACCACCAACCAGAAAAAGAATAGTTTCATTATTCATATCCAATTAATGGTTTATATGCATATTAATCTAAAGCAGCATACTATTTGTTGATAATTAAGAATATATACTGGTTGGTGGTTTGGAACATGTTTTTCCCCAATAGTTGGCATGATGATCCAATCTGACTAGTATTTTTTCGGGTGGTTGAAACCACCAATTAGTATGTATATATATATATATATATGTATATACATAGTGGTTTTATGTTTTTTTTTAAACGCATCCACAGTATACAGAACTAAATATACTGTCATATGCCGATTATCTATATATCTATAAATAATTATAAATATATGTATGTAACAATATATACATGGACACTAATAGTATCAATACCTATTCCAATCCCATGTGAAAGATGACCATTTTCTGCGTTGGGTGGTTGACTTTTAGCAGGGATGCTACTGGCTCAGGATCAAAATCATAGATTGGCAGTGCCCAAAGCTGGAGAGCTGCCGCTGCCTCACCAGGCCTCGTGGGTGATCAGCCTGGGATCGGGGGAACAGGGAAAAACCCCGGCCGTGGAGGGGATTTCGCCATTGAAAATGAGGCACTAACCATCATGGTTGTTACGGTCGGAAAGCACAAGATGAGAAAAAACTCCTTGCCATCTTCAGACCATTGCATGTCGCCACATCTGCTGTTCTGAGGCTCGGATCCTTATCAGCAGGATCTGTAGAGGTTACATCTCTAGCGAATTCCAAAGTTCGGATGACATCATTACACTGTGCTCGGAGGACGGCAATGAGGGGTGGAGGCGGTGGCCCTCTGGCTCCTCCTTGCCCGCTATCCGCTCCATCGCCACAGACTTTGGTTGAAATCGAGGGGAAATGTCGGACCTGCAAAGGTTGACTTATGCCAAACTGTACATCCATAGATCCAAAAGTTGTTGTAGTTATAAACCCACTCGCCTATCTTGGGGCCACATTATGTTGAATTGAGGAATTCATCCCAGAATCATTTGCCCAGATTCATGGAAAGAAGCATACTGCGGATGATCTGGAAGATACAATTTAAATATGATATGATATGTTGTTGTCAAATCCCATGATATCATAGTAATAGCTCGAGATCATGTTATGACATGGGAAGTAGCTTTACCCCATTTTTTCATTCAAAACTAGACCATTTTAACATTGAAACAACCACACTTGCCCATGACACGAGCAGGATTGAACCAGCTATAATGGGGGTGTTTACTAGCCATGTTATGGTGATAGAATGGGCATATTTAATGGGAAAAACAAGGCAAGGGGGTTATTTCAGACTAACGTATGTACCACTTGCCATCCCACACCTAAGACTTGGATTTCTCGATATCTATACTATTCTACAGTTACCCTCTAGTAATCAAACATAACTTGCTGGTAAATCCACCATTTAGTTCGATGACTTTCCAGCCTATAAACTTCCATTTAGTTCGGGATTTTCCGGCCGGCCATGTTTGATGACACGGGAGGGTAGTTTTGAGGTTTGTAAACTATCATGGTGGATTTATCTAAGAGAAATTACCCTTGGCCAATTTAACATCGCAATAAACACATGATCCATTTGAAGGATGATTTAATGTGATTTACAAATAGTGATTCTCCAAGTCTTAGGCTGATATTTATTTTTTAAACATAGTGATATTTACAAATCATGATATCTACCTCTTAAAAATAGTGATTCTCCGTACCTGCCATGGCTGTAGGTGACCAAAAAACCGCTGGGGCTCCTGGAAATGCTGGCAGAGACTTGGCAGTCAGTGGCGACCGTGTTGAGGATGCCTCTAATGAAAATGCTCAGTGGTTACCCTCTGGTAAACTAACATAGCTATTGAAAATGGCCATTTATAGTGGATTTACCCATGAAAAAAACAGTCATGTTAGTTTACCAAAGGTAGATATGGGGGTGGATATAGATTTGTTTTTTGGTTGATATAATGGGTAAATTTATTTAGTGGTATATATATAATATATGATGATAGTACAACAATGATATCTACAGTTAAATAGTAAACAGTGTTTTTAAATGCATCAACAGATAGCACATCACATATAGTTCCTAAGATATATGTGTCTTAAGTAATGATCTATGGTACATAAATGATGTATAGCAACGATGATAATAGTAGTCATGATGATATCGGTTAATGATGAGCGGTTGCAATACTGAGAACGATAGTGATAGTAACGGCGAGAAGAATGAACATGATCATGATGTATGCTAATCAGCATTGATGATTATGGATGTGTATTGCTGGGAAACACTCTAGTAAAGGGTCAATCATTCCATCTTTTGCCATACCATGCGATAACCCAAGGTCTAAGACTTGCGGTGTATCACGGTGTGTTGACGGTTGGTGATGGTTGGGAACGTTACCGGGTAGTTCGATGTATGGTAGGTTTGCACCGAATTTGCCGGTTCTGAATAGGATTAGGTGGGTAAACAATGGCAAACACCGTATGAACACGAAACGTTTATATCTAAACTTGAGCGGGGTGAACAAATAAAAATAGGCGCCAAACCAGGAAAAACACATAATTATGCAGTAGTCAAACATGGATATGTTCTATGGAAAATGTCAATGAACCCTGGTTGATTAAGGGTGCCCCTCCAGATAGTGATGTCTTTTGCTGCTAAAATGGTAACCCCCAATTAACCACCCTTAAATTTGACATTGCAAAATGACAAGAACAATATTTAGTAGTTGCTCACATTGGAACAAATTGATGTTTCCTCGGCAACTGTCCTCATCAACACGATCTGAGTAAAGAAAACATAGAGATTTAGGAAAGCATACAGTTTTGTGTAAATATGCACATTCAAACATATTATATATATATATGTGAGTATATCTCTTCATATGTGCTTATTCGTTTCTGTATCTCGTATTGTTTTAAGCATGGTTTTGACCATGCCTGGCTCCGAAATGACATGTTTTCCACACTTGACCACCCCATGTTTCATCCCCAGAGGTGGAGAATTTTCGATCCTAAAACAGTGATGCACTTTCCGTTTCTATCTATGTTTCGTTTAATTATACACATTAACCCCCCAAAAGATGCAAAGTGTTTCCGAGATGGTAGTTTGATTGAGATGTTCCGCTTCATTTCTAGGTTTTAGCCCCTTTTCAGCATCTTTTTGTGGCCTACATGATGGTTTCCGATCCATGTACCCCAGTTATCATCCATTTTTCCATCGGGCTTTCCATGAAAGAAACCAACCAGCTCTTGAAGTACCCCCACAGTTATGGCCGGAAATACCAGTTATAAGTACCAACAAAACCCCATTTATAGAATGTATAATCCCAAATCACCAGTTATGACTAATTGTTATGGCCATAACTGCAGTTATGGCCCTTAACATTTGTAAACGGGATGAAATAACTCCTTTAACGCAGATTATATATCATTATAATCCCAGTTATAGTTCCACAATCACCATGAATTATGTTAATCAACTATAAAATAATCCCATGATCATCATGATCCGAATTATAGATATTACCCTCTGGTAAACTAACATAACTATGAATAATCACCATTTTTCATGGGAACATCCACTATTTCTATGGTTATTTTCAGTGGCTTTTTGTATGTTTACTAGAGGGTATGTCCCATTAATCCCATTAAAATCACCATAAAATCCACTTAAAATCCTATTAAATCACCATTTTCAATGGGTATACCCCTATGGGTACCCTATCCATATGGAAACCCCCAAATCAATCCATTCCTTCCCTGCGCTTTGCTCCCGCGGCTTCAGGGCCCGGATCCGCGAGAGCTTGAGATCCAGGCGACGCTGAAGCAACTGCAGCGCTTGGGCGATTTGCCCCTTGGACGGCATCGTAAGTGATAACATGCCAGATGTTATTATATCATTGGCATCTAATTACTGTATCCTATATATATATATAAATTGATGTAAATGGATAATGTGGGTTATAGCCTGTTGTCTATAGTGTTATCATATATATAATATATATATATATATATATTGATTTAACTTGATGTAAATGGATGATATGGGTTAAAGTGTACAACATGTTTAACTGGTAGCCCACCAATGTCATTGGGATGCACGCCCAAGTTGTTCGTAAACGGGTTTTAAACAGGGTTAATCCAAGAGAGAGGGTAACGTAGGGTTAGTCAAGTTAAAATTGGGGTATCGGCTATGTTTGGGGGAAAAAAAGGGATGGCTTAAAACTTATGACCTGCATGACTTGTGGTTTGGAACTTTTTTTATTCCATTCAGTTGGGAATGTCATCATCCCAACTGACGAACTCATATTTTTCAGAGGCTCAGGTATACCACCAACCAGACCCGTATGACTGGTGGAATAGCCATGGAATCAGCCAGTAGTGTAGCATCCGGGTCCCAAGGAGACTTGGGACCCGATGGGATTCCAGGCAGCCTGGAATTCGCCACACTTGGGGATTCACCATCGAGCACGGGGGATGTTACCTTTGTTTTTTCAGATAAAAACGAGATAAAACCAACCTGTTTAGTGTGATATAGTGGGGATCCAAGGGGATCTAAGGCTATACATACATACACACACACACATATACATATATATATATATATACATACATACATACATACATATATACATACATACATACATACATACATACATACATATTTTTTTATAACAAGCAATAGATGAGAATTTTAGGTTAAGCCATGGGAGACGCAAATCATCCATGTGCTTTGTCATGTGGGAGGCGCGCCCAGCGAATAGACTCGGGATCTTTGAAGTAGATGGATTACATGAGGATGGGGAAAGATGTTTTGCCTCCAGACATGGATGGTTTTCAATAAATCGGGTTTGATAATTTTGCCCATGTGTAGTTCATCATCATCATCATCATCATCATCATATGTATGTGTATATATATATATGTGTGTGTGTGCATTTCACAAGGCAGAATGTACCTAGGAAATCTGGAGATCTTTGGAACTCCAGTGTAAACTGTGTAGTATCGGTGACCCTCCACAGAGGTGACCCCCCAATCAGGCTTCTTTTCAGGGCTCATTACCTTCTGGTAAACATACACAAAGCTATTGAAAATTATGATTTATAGTGGATTTACACATTAAACATGGTGATTTTCCATAGTTATGTAAACGTTTACCAGAGGGTAACAACCAACAACTACGTTATTAGAAGGGTGAAGCTTAACCATGGGGGAAATCATTTGACTGCGGGGTTGGGCTGTTGGTGTAGTTCCCTGAAATCCCACGGTGAGGTTATATGGGATGAACGGGTCTTTTTTGTTTCGTGCATGCTGCAAATGAGTTTGGTGAGAAAACGTGATTCAAGATGATTCACAAAACCCCAAGTAGCAGTTAATGTCAACCCTGGATTAATAAACCCCAAACGGCTGTTTAATTGGGAGGGTACCATTTAAATGTCAGATGAAATGACTATTGGAGGAGTACCCCCCTAATCAATAAACCATGGTTTATCAATCCGGGGTTGACATTATGTTTGATGGTTTTTCAATGGGGTGATCATTCCAGAAATGGCCACAACTGAGGCTAGATGACACTGGCCTTGGCGATTCACCAGCAGTTGCTTAACGACTAGCTGCTTGATCTACAATCAAAAAGTTGGGTATCAAAATAAGGTGGATGTACTTTCAACTGAGTAAATGTTATGTTGAACATATCAAAATGGTGGATTTACTCAGTTGTTTTTCACTCTATCTAAGTGAAATTAGTTTTTTCCATTGTTAATGGAGATAGTCAAAAACTAGAATACCATATATTAACCGGATATGCTGATTGGTAGTCTGCTGGGTGTTTCGATATGTTTATTCATTTTCAGCCATAGAAAAGGGATGATGATCCCCTATGACGAGCATATCTTTTGAATGGGTTGAAACCACCAATCTGTGTGGTAATGTTTAATTTCCATGGGTAAATGATGATTAGCCACTCTCCAACAGATTTTTGGGTGCCAGTTTTGGACACACACCTTTGGCATTGAAGGCGTTGCTTGTGGAAATTGAAGGAATCATTTGAGGTGGTTCAAACAATTGTGGGGGCTGGGTGCGATTTGTAACCAATGGCCTCCCAGCTACATGGTTGTTTGAACATGTTATTAAAGCAGTTATAACCTGTGTTATTCATTGGTTAATGGCTTTTGCACCTATCGTTTTTGGTATTTCTTTCTATCATCACTGAGAATCCCAATCCCAAGTGCTGTTGGTAAAACCCATAGTTATTTTCTTGATATGGGATAATATGGGATAATATTGGATAAGATGGGATATAATATGGGATAATAATGGATAATAATGGGATATAACAATATGATTAATGGGATTCTTCTTGTTGAAAGATGTTGAAATCACGAGAAATCGCTTCATTTCACCGCCTGGGACCCTTTCATTGCTCATGGCGAGGCACCGGCTTTGCTACCTCGCAGCGCGCGAGCTGACAGCCAAGCAGCCGGAAGAAGCCAAAAGCGGTGACTGTTTGGTGTGGTTTGGCAGTAAACTCGAGATATGGCATATATTGATTGGATATTAATGGGATAATAATGGGGATATCTTGGGATATATATTTATATATCATTGATTTATATAACCGCAATGATATTTATTCCATGCATGACCGTTTTGATGTGAACATTTCATCAAAACCCTTGGATTTGAGGGTTCAAACCTAGAAACCAAACATGTTAAATCAGTTCACATCATCCAATATTCCCTTCTTAATCCAAGTTTCCTATCATTTTTCCATATTTATTTATTTGTTTCCACAGTGTGTTATTATATAGTTATGGCCATTGACTAGTTATAACTGGTGATTTCAGTGGGATTAGACATTCATTTCAATGGGGTGACTGTTAGTACTTATAGCTGGTATTTCGGGCCATAACTGTGGAGGTACCCCAAAATGGAAAGTCCGATGGGAAAATGGATGATAACCCCAATAGCTGGTACTTATAGCCCCATGTATAGTTTATGTATGATCCCGTAGAAATAACCAGTTATAACTAATAAAATGACCATAATAATATAACCATATTATAATCCCATAGAAATCCCATAGAAATAACCATAGTATAACCTGTGTCGATGTCTTTCCCCATGATTTTGTCGATGTTTTTTCCCGCGAGGCCTCGATCCCTGCGGGTTGCCGGATGCGGCGGAGAACCTGCAGCGTGCCGCAAGGCACACAAGCGGCTGCGAGAGACCCCGGGGGTGGGGAGTTGAAAACGTGGCTGAAAAGGGGTTCACCATAGGAAAACCCTAGGAAAATGATGAAACTATAGGAAAACCATAGGACAATGGCGAAACTATAGGAAAACCATAGGAAATGTTGATTTAACCATGCAAAATTGTGATTTTATGGCTTTTAATGTTGATTTGACGGGGATAGAATAGGAAAATCATGGATCATACAACTAACAGTGTCCACAAAACCCTGGTGGGTTGATAAAAAATAGTCATTTGATAGGGATTTTATGCAGATTGACTTGTTATTGTTTAAACAAATACAGGATTAACCATTCAATTATCGGGTACCCAATTTTGCCCCATACATTTATGTTGATTTTATGGGAGTTAATGATGATATACTGGGAATATCACGGGAATCCGTGTTTTTTAGATGGGAAGTTGATGGGTGTTATACTGATGTCATAAGGAAATATCAGCAGGATGCTCACGGAATATCAATGAGATGCGAGTAGGAAGTTAATGGTTAATAATGGTGGGGATTCACCAACAATTGTGGGTCAGATTATATATATATATATATATATATTATACAGTGGGAAATTGTTATATTACAACAATTATGGGATTATATATCTATACTATATTTATTTACAATCATAGGATTACATATGTATATGCATATTACAACAGATTAATCTATGGATCATGGGAAAGTTCATGGATCATTTGAAGTTGTTTCCCTTCGGTGTCCTTGTGGAAATCCCCGTGTTTTTTTGCAGCACGCCGGACGTTGGAATACCGGAGCGTTGTGGGACGTTGATGGATTTTTCACCTAGCAGACATGGGATTTTAATGTTCATCTACCTAGATGTGCACCTGCAGAATAGCGTCTTCATGGATTTATGAACATTTGTCTCAATTACTGAAGTTGTATTTTATCTTTTGGTATTAATCAAGTGCTTTTTGCTTCTTTCCTACGTGTTAATGAAGCAAACACTCCATGGTAATTAAAGCGTTTCAAAAACAAATCAACACGTATGGCAAAAGTGATGACAATATGATGTGCTTTCCAGAGTGCCATTGTCGAATACCAAACATGGTTTTCTCAAACGTGGCAGTGGAAAAGCAGGGCTTTGTTGATTGGGAAAAAATGTTAATAGGTTAAAAATAGTTGATAATGGCTATATATAATGATAAGAATGATCGATTATGATTTAAAATTGTCAATAATGGAGGTTTCCGTTTTGTCAGGGGGGTACCCCCAGTTCATGGATGTTTTGGGGGTAATCCCTTCATCGTCCCCTCCATCCATCACACCAGATTCCCAGAGGCTACTTGACCCACAAGGAGCATTAAAACGACCTGCCATTCACTGAGGTTTGCCAAACATACAATTCCCTTGGTCATTTTAAAGTGGCTAGCTGGGAAAGGTCATTTTTTCGGAAAATTATGGGAAAATCATTTATGAACTATATGATAGTGAGTTTCCAGATGGCATTTTTTGATCATCAAAGGGCATTGATAAAACCATCCATGTTTCATGGCTAACTTTGGCCCTTGGGCGAGGTCTGAAATCGCACCATCCCGAGTGGCCGACAAAAGGCTTCACGAAACGCCGCGAAAAGGGCGCGACAGGAGGAAGCGGGTGGAGGTGTCTTGAGCTGTTCACATGCACACAAGCTACAAACAGACTATATTGGTTTTGAATCAATGTATACCGTATCAAAATCCTTGAAACGTACCAGCTTTATGAAGCATCTAGATGTTATCCATACAAAGGGCATAGGAAATATGGCAACGATGGTGTCCATGCGTTCTATGCACGTTGCTCCCATGGTACTTCCCAGCTGTTCAGTCTTGGTGGACGGGGTTGGCCACGTGAATCCCAGCGGTTTCAGAACTGAAAATGGCCATCAAAAAATGCGAGCTCAATCCAATAGACTTAGACTTTGCTTGAATTCCTTGGTTGAAGTCTGGATCTACTTTGCTTTCAAGCCTACAGCACTTGGAATTGATGCCAAAGTATGGTTTCAACAGTTGATGACCACACCATTGCCCGTGAACCAAACCACCCAAAGCCTGACTTGCACATTGTGGTGCCCCTGCAGTTTTAAGTTTGTTGGTTTAGTTTCCCTCCATTGGCATCCATTAACTTGTTCGATCTATATATATATACGTATATATATATATATATTTAAATCGACTATACATAGTGTAAACATGTGTAAACTATATTACCTACTAGAATACATAAGTTCACCACCATGGTTTCGCGACTTCCATTGGAAATCTCTCCGCGGCCCGGGGATCGAACCATGGCATGGCCTCACAAATTCCCTGGCGTTGGCGTCGGTGGTGGCTGCCATGGCTGTCGCTGGCAGCAGCCGAAGTGCCTGGGAGCTTTTGAAAATTGGGTTTTGAAATTTGATCATTTCAACATTCTTTAATCAGCAAAATGATCAATGTTTGGGATGTAATAATTAAGAATCAGAAACATATGAAGAGTGTTGAAGAAGCAAGAATCAGTGCCTGACCAATTATAGCATAGAACACAATGTTTGGCGAAGAAAGGCTTTTATTTGCCCACGGTCCTGTGACCGGAAGAACGCCTCAAACCTGTTCCTGGCTCAACGGGCTTGGATCTCCACGACTCCTTGGGGGAGAACATCGACCTGGTTTTGCTTCCACAGCCTACACTCATTGGAAGCACAGCTCAGGTCCTGGAAGATTTCTCCGGCCTCAAAGTTTCCCCAGTGGCAGAGCTTGGCACTGCCAGGTACAAAGTAAAAGCAGATCCTTTCAACGGACCCCCCACTTGCTCCAGTTCCTGGTGGCCTGTGTCCCCATGCAGCACTCCATGGTTCCAATCCCTTCTCATAGGAGGGTCTCCTTTGATCAGCTCATGTCAAACATGAACTCCGGCCGGGGATTTCATTGGGAGGATCAGCTTCAAACAAGTGATCTATGATCTTCCAAAAAAACTGGACACCTCCTCAGTTCTTCACACCCCAATTCTTTTGACCTCAACTTTTAACAAGCCATTCACCATCAAATCATCGTCGGATGTCAGGGATGCGCCGTAAAAAGCTATACACCTCAACAGTCGTGGTCATGTTTCAATGTTGGAATCCCTCCATGTGAGATCAAGTAAACAAGAACTCAAAGATTTGATAATCCTTAATAATCCTTAGGTAAATCCGTTAGATAATTATTTTCCAAGGTTGTAGTACAATCAAAATCACTTGAGCAGTTAGTTGATGATTTGTAGTGGCTTTACGATATGAATATAGATAAACATTTTGTTTCAAGCGTAAACAAGTCAATAGGAAGTAGATAGCAACATATGTCAACATATATATATATATACTGATTGGTGGTTTGGAACATTTGTTATTTTCCCATTCAGTTGGGAATGTCATCATCCCAACTGACGACCTCATATTTTTCGGGTTGGCCCAACCACCAGATATGTTTCATTGCGGATGAGGATGATCCATAGAGCGAATCCGTTTTTTTGACCAACCATGAGTTGTTTTAGGGATATGTTCGAAAACTTTATCCAACAGAAACCGCCTTTATTTGTGATGACTTGTGTATATCATCACCACCCCTTTAAGGCCACTTTTCAGGGGACCATACCAAAATGTACGTCCCTCCTCCTTAAAACGCTGGTGATTATATACTGTGTATATGTAATATATATAGAAATTGGGATGATCATTTCGAACATCGTCCAATGCTTGGGACTGGCACTGCTCCTCATTCAACAACTTTGTCCAACAGTCTAAGTGAGTATAGTGAAAAAACAAGAAACTACAGTTGGTTGATGATCATAGGCTGTTCTACTGACATGTGACATTGGTTTGATTTAGACACTTTAGACCCCATGTTTCCCACTTGCAGTAAGTATCTTTCTTTGACAGTTGTTTAAATGCCAAAACCCTACAAGGTGAGGCCCCTCCAGTTATGCTTGTTTTTTCAATACTATTACACTGAGTACATATAGTAGTTAGATGTAAGTCAACTTGCATAACATCAATCAGCTATACCTAGAAGAACCCTTAGGCACTTTTTTCTGCCCTCGGCGCCTAGGCAGCCGCATAGGCACTTTCACCCGGAAGTTTGCAAAACTCGGCAGATTTATATTGATGTAGGCATTTTTATCTC
>Ga0126342_10019542_pt1 | contig 11495 bp, 13 predicted proteins | sample Cyp1metagenome_FD_92528 | JGI IMG/M metagenome (GOLD analysis project Ga0126342, IMG submission 92528) | Coral microbial communities from Lord Howe Island, Old Settlement Bay, Australia - Cyphastrea 1 metagenome | ecosystem: Host-associated > Invertebrates > Cnidaria > Coral ... | reverse complement strand
TTGAACTGCTTCCACTTTGAATCGCACCATTTTTTGCATTTTGAATTATCAAGTATGAAATATTACAATTTGATTAATTTAATCTGTAATATGCACACATCTTTCCAATATATATATATATATTTAAGATGCAGTTTCTGAGGTACTACAAACATGGAAGAATGATCTGCATTTTTTCAAGACAAACCCCTATTTATTAGATACACTTTGGATAAGAAACTTGTTTTTTCTGTGTAAGGAATGGCTTGTAGGTAATTTTCGAAGCAGCAAAGAAGCAAATCGCACAAAAAACTTTAAAAACAGCCTCTCTCCACAATCCAGTTTACCCTGCCCTACCGTCTGACGGGCCTGGCTTCGGATCATGTTGGGACATCTGGACGTTGACTCTGACACAAAAAGTGACACGACTAGTCCTGAAAAAGGTTCACTCCAGCCTCAAAATCTGCAGAAAAGTCCGCAGTTCAACATTCATCTTGATGGATGGTGTCAGGGAAAATGGAAACCGAAAACCCCCATATTTCATCATATTTCATGGGTTTTTTTCACATGATAAACATGGTTTCCTCTAGATTTTCCTGTGAAATCCATTGAATTCACCATATCATCACAGCGTGGCAATCTCCGTTGTCCGGGCTGCCCAGACTTACACTCGCCCCGGTTGTGCGCAGCTTCCATCTTGGGGAACCTGGTTGCGGCGGCAGCGACGGCGGCTGCGGCAACCTGGAGTCGTGTCTAAGTAGGAGTTCTATGAGAAACCAAAGAGGTGTTGGTTTAATACATGCTATACTGGTTGGTGGTATACCTACCCCTCTGAAAAATGAATAAAAATGATGGAGTGAGTTCGTCAGTTGGGATGATGAAATTCCCAATATGATGGGAAACTCAAAACATGTTCCAAACCACCAACTAGTATACAGTATAGCCTTGTTGATAGGAGTCAAAGTATGATATTATATAATATATATATAATTATATATACATACGAAAAGAAAAAATACAAAAGACATCAAAAGACCTCGATTCTTGTTCGATTTCAGGTACCAAACTCGAAAGAAACTCAGAGCAAACTAATACACTTGTTCTTTCTTTTGAATTACTAAGATCCGACATACAGGCATTGCTGGTGACATGCGAGATTCAAACACCTCAAAGCAGGTGTCGCAGGTTTCCAAGAGAAACATCAAAACATCCTCTGCAAAGCCAGATTTGGGCTTGTCTTAAAGTAGGATACCCCCCATGTCATCCAGTGGTTAAGAACCTCGTTTTGCCTCTACTATTTGGATCTATTTGTGGTGTATAGTAACCATCTTTCAGACACACCCGGTAGAGTTGGCTTGTCCGATATATCATCTATCAAATATCCCCCATTCTTTTCCCATTCTGGTACCTTATCCCCGCATCTCCCGGCTTCTGCGAAAAACATCCAAGGTACTTCGTTCTCCAGGCATTCTGCACCAGCTCAGGAGGGGCGGACTGCCAGTGGTCTCAGCGGTAGCCAGTTCGCTGGTTATATCCGCCATAAACCCTCGGTGGTGCCCCATGGCTAAGTTGGTGCAAATAACCCCCATGGCATCTAGTTCGATATATGTATCATACACCCTAGTCACTGGAGTTAATTGCACCAGCTAAGCTAACTATGGGGCACCACCTTGTAGTTGTTGGAGTTATAAATATGGCGAGCAAACCCTTTTTTTGCCGTATAGCAGCCCCCAAATAGACAGCGGTTGGAAACCTCAAAAGTATGGGGGGAACATCATCTATACCATCCTGGAAATACTTTTTATCTTTGGGGGGATACCTACATTTGTTGAGTATGTAGGTGTTTTAATGGGAATATCATGGGATATAGAACCAAACATGACTACCCTCCTGTGTCATCAAACATGGCTAGCTCAGAAATCCCCGAAACATGGCTGGTCATCTAAAATGGGGGTTCGCCAGGTTTCCTGAGTCATAGGGCTACCCCCAGTTATCATCCATTTTAGTGGGATTTTCTATGTAAACCATCCAGTTACCCCAAGCTTTGGGGTAACCCCCAAGCGAGCTTACCCCCCATATTAATGGATTAAGAAAACATGCAGATTCAGAGGCTATGCTATCATATTTCGGAAGATCTGGAACAGATTTCAAGCAACGAATGGGGATATGACCTACAATTGGAAGTCCATGACAATGACAAAACATGGACTAAACATTGGCAAACCATCACAAGTTGCAATACCCTTTTTGCAGCAGTTGTGTCAACCCATTGTCAACACTCTGAGGATTTATGAATGGAAAATCAGAGGATGCTGCCACCACCAAGCCAATATCATGTCGGTTCCGAAGCCTCAGGGCACAACCTTGCTTGGGGAGTCTATATTGACCAATGGACATGATGGACATGGTTCCAATCCTGGGATTTTCACTTCGAGGAAATTTTGTCTATTTTAGTCTATTTTTCATATATGGTATTCTCATCGTGAAATTAATGATAAATACAACTACCATTCGTCTACTTCGAAGTAATGATAAATACAACTATTGATAAATTAATGATAAATTAATGATAAATTAATGATAAATTAATGATAAGTACAACTATTCATCTACCATTGGTTTTCATGGGGGAAAGCCTACAAAAAATTTCCCTCATCCACCCGCACCCGGTATCCAGCGCCCCAAACTGGATCGATCGTCTTCGGGAGTCATGGAAGACATCACCGGAACGTTGTAGAAGGTGTTCTTAATCTGACGGAAAATGCTGCTGATTGCTGGGGAAATCAAAAAGATTTGATGTGAGAAGAGAGAGGCACTTTCCGAGATTTTTTTGAATGCATAGTCTTGCCATGAAAAAAGTTAAATCGCACACCCTTCCTAAATCCTCCTAAATCTATTTAGTCACCCCAAAAAAGATAGAACACTAATCTATCACTATTTTAGTAGGATGTTACTTTTCTATCTGTTTGGGAATTACGTATTGAAAAAAAACGACAATTTTGAGGATCTCCGCATAATTTTCGTTTCTCCAACAAACAGCTGTGCATCATCCTTCTCCGTGTAAGATGGATCAACTCACGTAACGGGCACTTTTTTCGGGCACTCCACTTAGCCCCGTAACGCAGAAGCACCTCACTTAGCACAATTGATCACAATTGAATATCTCACTCAATAGCAACTTCCAAAAAGATAGAAAAGTAAATTCCTATTAACAGAGTTGTAATTTGACCCTGTTCTATCTTTTTTGGGGAGTTAGTATACACTTCTTCTCTGCGACCCTTCCTTTGCAAAGGAAGGGGTCCCCTTTTAATGACTTACCCATGGCAGCCACGCAACCAGTGCTGGGAGGTCAATGATTTGCATCTCCACTGGTATGTCAACCGAGCACTGGAACCGCTCGGAATAACCGCAGTTTTTCAGCAGGTAGGAAACCAGGTAGGAAATCTGGAACCAAATGGAACCAAAAAATGATGCAAGTCGCCGTGGTTGTTGGTGATGTCCCTGAATTCAGACCTGATTTTTTTCTGGCCAAACCACCTGCATTATATAACCATTTCTCAGCAGCAAAATAGATCAGATTCGAAAGCCTCATCTGTTGGACAAGGGAGGCTTGTGATAACATACTATAATAATTATCTATACTATATATATACGATGTACATATTGCAACATATTGCAACCAAAAATAAGTTCTAAAGCGATGTTTTTTTCTCAAAGTGACAAGCATCACCTCCATGATCCACATCCAGCGGCCTCAAGCTGAGAAGAGAGGTCCTCAGGGCGCTGGAGTCCGAAGGAAGAGAAAAATCATCCCATTTCTATATGGTTAATGTGGTGATGCTGCTGTCAAAGCATTCACCAACTGGTGGTATACCTACCTACCCATGATTTATATCCCATTTCTATATTCTTAATACGATGGGAATCCCAGAAAAAACATACCATTAACTATTGAATGTTTAATATGATGAAAATTATCTGGTTGGTGGTTGAGCACCTACCCCTCTGAAAAATGATGGAGTGAAAGTCAGTTGGGATTATTTTTATTCCCAATGTGATGGGAAAAATGAAAGCCATGTTCCAAACCACCAACCAGGTGCGGGATAAAAATGAGATGCAATACTAGTTGCTACATGTTTTCGAGGAGCTTTCCCTGAAAATAGGCTACCCCCGCTACCCATTAAAAACGCTATCATCACGTGTTAAACTCTGAATTTTACATCCCCGGCACCGGGGTTCCGGGCGATCTTCCCAAGGAAAACATCCTCCTGGAGTTGTTCGTCGTATTCATCAAACCTCGTTTCGCAGTGTTTGATTGGCCATCTTGGAGGCTGGCAAAATAGCGGAAGCTGAAAAATGGAGATGATCAGTGCGGAATGGAATTGGGGGGGGTTCCATAAATGGAGGTATCTCAAAATGCTTTGTAATGGAAAATCCTATTAAAATGGATGATTTGGGTACCCCCATTTATGGAAACCCAAAATTGGGAATGTGAGATTGGTCTTCCAATTAGTATCTTGTTGCTATCAATCAATAAATCTGGTGATTTTACAGATGAAACTTGCCAACCAGTTGAGCCGCAGGCTGAAAAAATATGGAACCCATTTTAAGTCATCATCCCAGTTAGACTGGGAATAACAGAAAGTGACATGGCATACCAGGGAAATTGTTTTCAATAGCTTTGACCAATCTAGGAATCTAGTTTTGGGGGGTGAAAAATCTTGGAATCAAATGAAGAAAATACATCAACAGTAGCGCAACTGGTACTTTCGATCCTGACGATCCCACTTTTTCAAAAGCTTAGGACCTAATCCTCTGAGCTGAAGCTGAAGCTCGTTGGTGGTTGAGCCACTCTGAAAATATGAAAGTCAGTTGGGGTTACTATTCCCAATATATGGAAACATAAAAAATGTCCAAACCACCAACCAGGAAGTGTTTCTTTGATTGCCAATATTCTTCAAACAAAGAAATGTCGCAATTAAATATTGCTCAAACTCTGAAGAACACCCAGTGATTCTTGAGAGGCAAAGTCTGGGTAATGTCCAAATACATGGTACAGCCGAGAAGCCCTACCAAAAAGGCTAACCCCAGCCCTTCTAGTACATTGCTTTTCAGGACGTTTTAAAAAACCCAGTCATTCTATCATAGAAAATTCCCCCCTTTACAAAAATACACCACAACTTGTGGTAGATGTTTAGTTCCCACCAACAAAATCTCCTTAAAACATCCACAAAAAACAAACGCCAAAAACGAGTAGCTCCTGGTCGATATCAACTGAGTCGTGGTCGTCCCTTGGAATGCTTGTGGAAGGCACGGCGGCAGCGCTTAGTAAGTGGGTTATAACCCCAGTGAATTGACATGTATAACTGGGGTGAACTAAGCCACTTACGATTCGTGGGTAGTTCGCCACCAAGTAGGAATGGGAAAATTGATAAGAATGTAACATATGGATGCATCTGAATACAGGATATACATGGATATACCCATGGGAAAATGATGATGTTTGCCACAGGCTTTCTTTGGGGTACCCAATTTTCAAACCCAGATTTCCGAAGCATTACTTGCCTTGATTGTGTCTGGATACAGGGATGATCTTAGATACCTTACTTGGAACTGCTGTTCCAGTTGTAAGTGAATACAATATATATATATATATACACATTGACATATCACCATACTTCTAGGTGTCTTTAGCCCCAACTTATTGGCTTGAAAACCATGGTGAAACAACCATTTGTAACCTCAACTGCACCTCCAAGTAGCCCCTTTTGACATTCATGGTCATTGCTTAGAAAGCCATTTGATCATGATGAAAAATTCTCATGTTTGATGGTCACATCTCTAAGTTGATGGTTGAATCAACTTATGTTTGACAAAAAAAACTGGTGTGCTAATAGTGAAGCAATCCTTACCTTTGATGAGTAAATCCTTATCATTTTATCAATGGATTGGTTTAAGGGAAAAATTACGGAAAGCCCCATGATCTTCATGTGAAAATCTATGGTTTCCTGCAAATGTTCCCTTAAACCAATCCAATCAATGGTCATTCATGACTTGGATGATGAATTTTGGGGGATGACTTGGAAACCACCATTTGAATGGAGAAATACTTATCACACACGAGCCGAGCAAGATCATACAATCCATTGATTTTATGGTCAAAATCCCCAATTTAAATATCGCCCAAGCGTCAAGCTCTTGGACATTGGCACCTGCAACACCTTGGCTCGGACCTTGGGACATTGTCCGCGGGAAAGCAAGCAGGTTTCCCAAATGTCCAATGATTTCTTCGGTAGGAAAACTGATATGGATTCTATATATATATACATGGATTTTTATGGACTTATCTGGATTTTACATGGATTTATCTGGATTTTACATGGATTTATCTGGATTCTACATGGATTCTCTATGGATTCTACATGGATTCTCTATGGATTTATATGAACTTACAAATGGTTTTTCAGAAATATCTACAACTGCTGCTTGTTGATCCCGGGAGTCCCAGGAGATCTGAGCAGTTTTCCGCGTCAGTGGTCAAAAATATTCACTGAACCCAAACCCAACCAGTTTCAGGAGTTGATTGTGTACATATATATATATATATATGTGTATGTTCATATATAAATAATTGATTGTAAATCTTCCGCGAGCAACTCTAAGGTCATGGCAGGAGCATAGGGGCTCGCAGAACTCGAGACACCTGGCGTCTGAGGAATACGCGGCGCTTGCGCCTTCCAGGACGTTTGGGTTCAACCACCAGTTAGCCATCTATAGCAACCCGGAACTGTTGGACGTGTGAAGTGTGAGGGTTCATAAGGTTCATATCTCAAAGTACATTCCTGGTCACCAAAGATACAAAGCGCACCCTTCACATGGCTAGTCGGCTCGCCTTCAAAACCATGATGTTCGGCCGTGGAGTTTTTTGACCACGAAACTGGTTGCTCCGGTAATTTCACTGTTTGCTCCGGTAATTACCATTGAAACATTGAACAATTACCATTGATGATGATTACCATCTGCCATCTGATGTTATTTGTTACAGTTCGCCATGGAAAATCACCATGCTATATAGCTAGGTAAACCATCTATTTCTATGGCCAACTATTCCATGGCAAACTGTTAAATAACCAGAGGGTACCCATTGAAAATCATCATCTTTTATGGCTAAATCATCGAAGTAAATATCACCCCAAACACCCCAAAGAAAGCCCTGGCCTTTCTCCGCCATCTTAGTGGCCAAGTCGCAGATTTCTGATTGCTTTACAAACGTTAATGGGGACAATATGGGAATGATAAGGCAATAATAATGGGAATCATATGGGATGTGTATATGTATATGTATATGTACATGTATATGTATATGTGTATGTATATGTATGTGTACACATATATATATATATAGGTGGAACGTATAACCAACAGTTAAGGTTGCTCAAACAAGCATGGCACTGAGACATCCCCGAACTATATGGTCATTTAGAATAAACTGGGGAAAATCATCTGAGTCAATCAGGGCTTGTCCAGCAGGCCCTGTTTGATTACCAGAAACTATATCATCCATGATCGAAATACAAACCAACGATATGAGATGATATGAGTATGGGTCAAATTTTGAATTCCTGATATCTCCTTGGTCAAGAAGTTCTGATAGAATCCCTGAAAACTCCCACCATTTATGGATCATTCCCCAAGGCAAAATGTGGGCATGACTTGACCCGTGGCCGCTCCTGGGCATGTCAGATGGCTGGGGAATGTGGGGAATGAATGGGAATGACGTATACCATCTGCTTATTTGTTACAGTTCGCCATGGAAAATCACCATGCTATTAATAGGTAAACCATCTATAAATGGGCCATTTCCCATGGCTATGTTAAATAACCAGAGGGTAGATTGCATAGTGTGATCAACCAAATCATAAAACCTTCCCAATGTCATCAGAAATGGTATCCCAACAAAGAGCTAGGTCACCGTTCACCACTTGAGCCACCATTCCATTTTCGCTTGGTCGGAATCAGAATCCCAAATATGGATCAACATAACAATATCTAAAATAGTTTAACAGTTTAAACTATTCCGAAAAATATTGGGAGATCAGCAGTGAAATTATGTGAAACCACCCACCCTTCAGAGATTGCATCTACGCGAAGCCGCCCCAGCCGTCTCATTCCAGGTCGCTTGGCGACTGCGCAGTGCTAGGCTGCTAGGCTTGAAACTGCCATGATACGCAGTGCTGCTAAGCTTTTTGAAAACCAAAGGAATCCAAAAATCTAGCCCTTGCAGACAGGGATGAGAATAATGAAAGATGTGAAATCAGCATCTGGGGGTGAAAAAAAGGGGGAGTATGCAGGGGCTTGGTCCTTGTGAGTTGCTCTTCCAGCAGGCTTTCGTAAGCAGATCTTGCTGCCAGGCCAAGGTATACTGGCTGGTTTCTAAGCCACCCCCTGAAAAGTGCGGGAGTCATGTGGAACATATTATACTATATATATATATGTATAAAACCATCCAGCTGCGCATTTTCCTAGTGCAGCTCGGTTGAGTCGAAGTTCAAAGCATCTTCTTGCAGACGGAGATGATGACTCTCGCCAGAGATGGGTGGCAGCAAAAGTGGGACCAAGGGTCGCCCCTTTCAACCCAATATCAGGTCTTACATGCACTTTATTTTCATCTGTTTTTGCCACCGTTCTGAGATATGTATCCACCTCTTTGTTTGGTTAGACATGATCTTACCATCCATTTGAGCCAGCTGAGCAGAACCAAGGGAAGTGTGTAAAACCCAATGGCCCAATGGGAATTGGAGCCACGAGTTTCGGAGGTGGAATCAGTTGTGTGTGGTGCATCTGAACAGCACATTTTCCAGCGGGAATGCTATGTTACAGACAAAAATGGCCCATGAGTGTACATGTTCTCTTATGCCTTCTTCCCTGGAAGAAAATACATGGATTCCGGCATAAAGTGACTCTAGAAGGCGAAGCTCTGCGTCGGATCATAATCAACCATATGCAAATATCCTGCTTACAAATGCCAGTTTTTGAACTAGCCTTTTCACCAGCCGGTACCAGCCAGTGGGTCAAGGCTTCAGAAGTCAGGAGCCTAAAAATTGGAGTCTTGAAATGCTACACATAGTCAGAATTTGCCCCAATTAAAAAAAACAATAGTTGCGTAACTTTCCCCATTATAACAGCCATTATGGGGTATCCCGTATCCCCGTGTACATCTCCTCATATCGTTCTGCCCCTTTTGACGCCGCGCGAAACGCGGACTGAGGGCGCACAACAAAAATGCGCACGCCGCCCGAGAGCGCCCTCGGGCTGGGATGCACCGCCCAGGAAACACCCGGGGATGATGGAACATGAGTGGAAACGATTGTTTTTTTTACATATGGGGATGGGTCAAAACCCTGGTACCCCTGGTGAACATCAAAATAGCTGGTAAATGGATGTTCATTCCCCTAAAAATGGTATTAATAGGTATTGATCCATACCCATATCATCCAAGTGCATGAGGTAGATCCTGTGGTTTTTGGCAAACCGTCCCTTAAACACCCTTAAACCACTTCTGGAAGCAAACGGGGTGCCCTAGACACGGCAAAGGGATGTATAACCAGCAAAGTGGGGTGTGTCAAAAAATCAGCCAACCCCCAAAACGAGCAGGTTTCGCGAGCAAACGGAGCATGAATGGGTGAATTCTGGATTATCAATTGGGGTCGGCAATTTCATAAGACAACCCGCAAAACAGTCGCAGCAGATAAAAATGTGCACATTTGCACGCGCTTTAGCTGTCTTTCGCTAGGCCTAGGATTCACAAGAAATAAATCTGCACCTAAGCTCTGTCGATCATGGACCAATCAACAAAGAGCTTTCCAGGAGATCAAGTATTTCATGCAGCACTGCATACCATTGCACTAAGCCCTCAGCATTTTCTTCAGAGTTGGATAAGTATTCAATTTACCCTCTGGTAATTTAACATAGCTATTGAAAATGACCATAGAATCTCCATAGAAATAGTGGATTTTCCCATTAAAATAGTGATTTTCCATAGCTATGTTAGTCATTACCAGAGGGTATATAAGAAGTGCTGACTGAGATTTACCATAGAGTCCTACCGGTCCTACCAACCCAACAAAAAAATGTGGCAGAGACATGAGGAAGCACCTTAGATGTGATTAAAACCGTGCACTAAAAAAAACATTTTGGTATCCCTAAGGACACACCACTAAGTCGTTTATCTATGTCAACATCTTAGATATGATATGATATAGTAAATTCAATTTATGATATCCTAATAACATTGGATTATGATATCCTAATACATCCTAATGATACACCAAAGTTGTTCATCTTCACACCACTTTCCAGGTAGAGCATGGTCAGTCGGTGCACCCGGAGGACATTTTTGCATTGGTCCTAAAAACTGCACAACGCTAAGGTCGCAAAATCAGGGAGCCGCCAGTATACATAATACGTATATATATATATATATATACCTATATCTATATTTATACGTTGATTCATATTTATAGTCACATGTGTATTCATTTATGCATATACTACAATATATATATGTATATATAGTATAGAGAATTTAGGATGTCGATGGGTATATTTCTATGTTAAAAGAATACGGTGGCAAATCCAGTCGATCAACCTGATGGACCCATGGCGGGCTTGGATGTCGACTCAATCTCTGGGCCCCAACTTTGACCTATAGCCGCTATAGCCATCAAGGTAAACATACCAAAAAAACTATGGAAAATCACCACTTTTAATGGGTAAATCAACTATTTCGACTGGGCCATTTTCAATAGCTATGTTTGTCTACCAGAGGCTATAGCCATCAAGACTTTCCAAATCCACTTGGTGGATGGAACCATGGCGTAGCAAGACGCTGGCAACAGAATGGTCTCTGGAAACCGCATGCAAGTCAAACCACCGCAAAAAAAAAGTGAAGTTCCTGTAGCTATTTGGATCCAAGCTCCAAAAATTGGAGTTGTCGCTCACAACAATGGTTATACTGGGGATACAGGTGTATATGGATGTATCTATGAGTATATTAAATATATATATAATCTATATATATATATTCTATATATATAATCTACATATATAATCCATATATATATATAATCTACATATATAATCCATATATATATATAATCTATATATATATATAATCTATATATATATATACACTGTGTATATATATATATACACAGTATATATATATAGAGAGAGATTATATATATATATACTGTATATATATAATCTCTCTATATATATATACTGTATATATATACAGTAAATATATATATACAGTATATATATATGTACAGTAAATATATTTGTATATATATATACAGCAGATATATATATATATATATATTTGTATACAGTATGTGAACGTTCCACGTCATACTCAGAGACAAAACATCGTCTCTTCCGTGAAAGCTTGGCTTCAAGTTGAAAAAGGCGAGAGAACTTGCACCTGAAAGCAAGGCGCTTTGCCCCTTCCGAGT
>Ga0126342_10019541_pt1 | contig 11495 bp, 7 predicted proteins | sample Cyp1metagenome_FD_92528 | JGI IMG/M metagenome (GOLD analysis project Ga0126342, IMG submission 92528) | Coral microbial communities from Lord Howe Island, Old Settlement Bay, Australia - Cyphastrea 1 metagenome | ecosystem: Host-associated > Invertebrates > Cnidaria > Coral ... | reverse complement strand
CAAACTAGAAAACCAAAACCAAGGAAAAAACAAGAAAAAAAAACTGCGGAAAATGCAGGTTTTGTTTTTTTGTGTTTTTCTTGTTTTTTTTTGTTTCTTCTGGTGATTCTTCCTGTCGATTTGTTTTTTTTGGTGATTCTGTTTTTTTTTTTTGCTTAAATCCACTTTCTCTGTTCTACACGGGGTCATAACTATGTTCCCAATGTGACTAGTTTTATCGATCCCGTATGGCTTCACGGAGATTCACACACCCAGAAATCGCAGAAATCGCCGACCAGGTACCACTCGGTCGATATTGGTATTTTATAGTCCAAAATCAATCAATGAAGCAATAGAACATCAATAGAATGAATGAATAAACTAACAAATCAAGCAATCAATCACTGAATTTCCTTCAATTTCTGGTTTGAATATGTTTGAATCTCAATCAATTGCAAATTTGGTGGCTTAAATTTCTTCCATGCTTGGTGCTTAAATCTTAGAGGACATCTTTTAGGTGCCCAAATTGAAATCTACATCTTTCAGGGTGAAATCACCATTGATCGCCAAGAGTCAACTGCGCATTGCTCAATCGAACGGTGTCAAAAAAACTAATCATCAACCAAGCATCATCTATTCTGTATATATATACATATATATATATGAGTTATATCATGTTATATCACTATATGTTTGATGCTAAAGAATGCCGAAAAGCCGTCTAAATGGTGGTTAAATCGCCATGAAATATCATCGTTTTTTGATGTTTTTTGCGTCAGGGCACCGAGATCGGAGATTTGCTGACACAGCTGTGACACAGCCAAGCGAACGCCTTGGGCCCGAGCTTCTCCGGAGACACAACAGACCCCGGGAATCGCCAACAGGTTTCGCCAGGTACTGTCAAAATCGCATTAGACCCAAGGTTTGAGAATGGGGCATGAAGGCATGTTAGATCATTAGATTTATATACAATATATATATATATATATACCATCTGGTTATTTAACATAGCCATGGAAAATCACCATTTTTAATAGGTAAACCCAGGTCAACCATCTATTTCTATGGGCCGTCTATACCATGGCTATGTTAAATAACTAGAGGGTATATATATATATATATTTAGATATAGCTTGGAGATGTGAATGACTGAAGTTTACACCTTGGGATACGTCTACTGAGTCTACTGTGATACTCCAAACATCCGCCTCGGCGGACTTAGCATCCCCATCTCCCCTTCCCTGCTTTGAAATATCTAAACGTTCAGGAGAATTCACATAGGAAAACCATAGGAAAATGGTGGTTTAATGGGATTTAGTGGGATTTAATGGGATTTAATGGCACTTACCCTCTGGTAAACTAACGTACCTATGGAAAATCACCATTTTAAATGGGACAACTCACTATTTCTATTGCCATTTTCAATAGCTTTTTGTATGTTTACCAGAGGGTAAACACCATGGAGGGATCTGGATGGTTTTCTTTTGTCAGAGGATGGACAGAAACATGATTGAAACATTGAAACCATCAATGAAGTCATGGGTCTCTATTGAGATACCCATATCATATCAACTATATATATATATATATATATATCATATGACATGGGTATATGTGAAACTATAAGTGTAATCATATCAAATATACAATATATTACACTGATATCATATGCCCATTTCGTATGACTCATTTCCATTCATTTCCCAGCTTCGTTGCGCAACAAAAACACCGCCAGAACGTGACACCACCAGGCCAGAGGGCGACTCTTCCCATGTTCCAACGCACCCCAAGCGGACTTACAACTCTCCTGGCGGCAAAAAATTGGCGTCCAGGCTTGCTGAGAGCCGCCGTGAACATCCGTGAACCATGAGGGTTACTGAGTACAAAATCCGTGTTCAGCGATCGTCCCGGGTGACTCATTTCATCAGTTGGTCATTCTCAAGGTCTATGTTGGGGGCTGGGGGATGGTAAATCCGTCCTTTCTACTTGTAAAAAAGCTGTTCATGAAAAAATATGAAAAAATAAAGTTTGTTCAGGTTCTATAGATTCAAAAAAAAATTCGGGCGCGGTTTACCAAGAAATGACTTGTTTAAGGTCTTCATGAAAGATTAAAGTTTTTTCAGGTTCTCTGGATGCAACAAAAAGTTCGGGCGCGGTTTACCAAGAAATGGGAAGTAACATCATGGATTTGTCTCAACATGACAGATACCTCAATCAAGCGATGGCCATCACTTGATATTGACTAGTCGGACTTGACTGACTTTTTGTAGCCTCTGGTTATGTCCAGACATAGCGAAAATGGCCCGAAAATAGCATGGTGGATCTTTCCAGTTCGTTTTTGGTTAACGTTTACCAGAGGGTAAGTATTTCCCAAAACATTGACGTTGATGATACACTCCAGTAACATCCCATCTGGGAACAAAACCTGGGACCCGAGGGCCCAGGGCCCTGCACACATTTGAGGGGATGCCTTGGACGTTTATACAAAGATGCATCTCTACATACAATCATGTGTATATATATATATTGTAATAGATAGATATACACACTATACATGAGATGGTACATATGATTATACAAATGATATGATATGATATGATATGATATGATATGATGTAATGTATCTGCATATGCACACTTTGCACATTGTACGATGATAGATCAGTCAGTATCCAGAACAAAAAACGGGCATATTGGTTAGGACCGAAGGCTCCAATTGATCCATTCACCCTGCTGAACCAGTCTGTCCAATAAACCTGCCACCATTACACATAGGAAAAGCATCAGAGAGTTTTATCCACGGCTTCCGTTTAAATTTGGCAAGTTCCACACGTTTCAAAATCGTGAACGTAGCGTAGCATGGTGTCTAGAGGGGCTCAGAAAAATCTTTTCAACTCGAAATTTAACTGAGCTTTCTGACACGAATGGCTATTTTAAAGGCTGTGTATTCCCCCAGTTGGAAACTATATACCCTCTGGTAATTTAACATAGCTATTGAAAATCACCATTTTTAATGGGTAAATCCACTATACATGGTCATTTTCAATAGCTACGTTAGATTACCAGAGGGTACATAACTTGACCACAAAAAAAAAAATGGGTCCTTGCCAAGGAGGGAAGCCACAATGCTCTTCAGCAAAGTCTCCAACACCTGGGTTTTTTATGGGTCCCATGGGTTTTTTGGATTCGATTTTTGTTCGAAAAACTCCAAGTCATCAAACGTGTGGGTTGGAATTTTTAAGAATTGCAATTGCCATGATTCTAGTGAATTCAGTTGGACCTAAATATTCTTAGGAATTGCCTTCTGACCTGCGAAAAATCCCGTTTTTTTGGGATAAATCCCAGAAGGCAGTGGGTAACTTAAGTAATAGCCATAATGTGGCCCTCTGGATGCCTCTGGTAAACTGACAGCTGGTGACATAGAAATGGTCCTGTGAAAGCTCGTTGATTGACCTATTACAATCCCGTGATTTTCCACAGATATTAGTTTATTAGAGTGAAGGTATGGCCATCTCCCAATATACACATATATATATATACATATATGTATACATATATATAATTACTATATATATATATACTCTGACTTTTGACTATGGCACTGTAAAGTCATCCAAGCTAACAGAGCCTATCATCTTGACCCGAAACCATGGAAAGCTGGTTCTGAACGCTCGTGTCTTTCAAGCTTCCAGCGAGACACGGTGTTCGAATCATTGGAAAACCAAACAACAGGAAGACATAGGAAGACCATGTCCAATAGGTGGAAGGTCCACTGTATCCATTTATCACCATTTATCACCATTTATCACCATTTATCACCATTTATCCTTGCCAACATTGGAGAACTGGTTCCTTTTTACGAACAGCTTTGCCGTCTCTGCCGGAGACGTTTAATAATGGGCACTTTGGCCATGTTTTTTGGGTGCCCTCTATGGACCTCGGAGGCATCATCTCTTTCCATATGGAATCCATTGGGTGCCACGTTTTTCAGCTCTCGTTTGCAACATACAAGGTGGTGCCCCCTCCAGTTATAGATTGGTTATAAACCCATTGACTATAGATATATCACCAACAAAAACCATAAACCAACTTAGCCATCTTGGGGGCACCACCTTGTAGGAACCTTGCGTAATGGCCAAGACAAAGGGGTACACCTTGATGCTCTCGATCTCCTTCTGAAGCTCGGCGTATCATGGCGTATCTCGGTCGTGTGCACGGGGCCCATGTAGCGATTCATCAGGTCTACCCTCTCTTGCGCGCAACACTTCCAGTTGACCATGGGATCTCTGTAGTACATCCCCGGCCAGCTACACCACTGCTGCCGTGCAGCAGCCAATCCAACAAGGCATTCTGTCCGTGAACATCCTCGATGAGAAAGACACCACCAGGTCGGATGTGGTTCTGATGATGTGGTCATGAGAGCCATCATCCAACAAAATGTCAAAGCCCTGCGGCTATTTCTCTTTGATACCCTTCAGATACTCAGGGTCTGCCTGACTCCCAACCTCCACCCGGATGTTTGGCCCAAACTCCTCCCATGCCTTGGTATCTGGATTGGTATCCATCCCAACCAGCACGACCAGCACTTCGCGCCGAAGGCGTGCCGCCACATCAGCAAGCTGCCATCGGACTGGATGCCGATCTCGGCCATGGTGAGGTTATCGGTCCCTCGGCACGGCCGAAGTGCTGCTCGTAGATGTTGAAGTGATGGTCCTGTCTTCTTCTTCTGAAAGAAGTCAAAGAAACCACGTGGCGCCTCACCATGCAAAACTGCTAGTGGTACTTCTAATTAGATGGGATCGATGGGTAACAGCTCCTTTCCACGCTTCACCTTGGAAATTTGTGAGCCAATTCGTTGTAGCAAAGAATCCAACTGCTGTGGCCAGGCCCGCCAGAAAGCTCCCTATAGACAGCCTACCCTCATGGCAAGGCACGAGAATTTTTTTCATGGTACAAAACCAGTTGTCCTGCAGCAGTGGTCCCTTCAACCAACCCAACGAGAATTGGGGGATGATTTCTGAACTCTCGACCAGGCATGATCATGATACCCAGGTGCGAACCATGGTGCTGGTATATGCACAGCAACATTTGCCCTAAAATCTAAAAATCACCCAGTTTTGTAGGTAAATATACCAGCACCATGGATCATATGGGATATGTTCCAGGCGATTTCATGCAATGATTGTCAAAAAGCCGCTTCCCTTCAAGTCAGCCGTGACTGCGGTTGCCAGTCCTGGAGTTGATTATCCAAGCCACACTCCAAAAATGGGCATTCCTAATGTTTTTGTTGACCACAGTCCATCTTCTGGTACATCAATTCCTATACTATGGTATGATGCACCTTTGACTTACAACATATTCACACCGTGACGGCCCATCAATAACATTTTGCCAATGCCAATCAAGACAATGCATCCACATGTTGTAACTATAACTACTATGATACTTATGATCAGTCATAACTGAAATAAACTATACTATAGTAATAACTATCATAAACCATACTGAAAAGTATATATCATAAAATAGCATAACTAAACCATATCATAAATGGACATTATATATATATATCATATTATATATATACAGTATACCAATAATAATGGATGTATCATAAACCATACTGAAATTGGAGTTATCTTCAGCCCATGCGCTATGCGACGGCGGCCAAGGGGCCAGGGAGATGCCGTCCACCACAGTTTGAGCACCCATCTGGCACAGCGCGACAGTGGTGATGTGGGATGCCACTGAAAGCTCCCGCTATGAATTTGCAAAGCAATGTCGATTTTGTTAATGACTATCAATGTCCATTAGCAATATCTATTGCTTAATGATTATCAATGTTTTTGTTTTTTTAATGATTATCAATGTCCATTATTAAGCAATGTATATCCATGTCGATTTTTCCCTTTCCTTCCACCTCTGAGATAGGTAGCCTTTTTGTGATGAAAACCTGATAACTTTGGGTTGGTTACCTATCTGATAGGTAACTGGAAGGTGAGGGTTGGCAATTTAAAGCAATTGCATCACTTGAAACAGCCAGGTGGGATCGCTACCCAAAAAGCTCGGAACCCGTGGCTGATAGTAGTCCATGACCACAGTTACACATCACCATACTCAAGAGATACCATCCCCCATGTATATATATGTATACATATATACATATATATATATATACATATATACATATATATATATATATATATATATACATATATATATACATATATATATACACATATATATATACACACCTTGAGAAGAGCTGATTTTTGGATAAAAAGTGGTCTTCCAATCCCTTCAGGATGAATTGAAACTCTCGATTTTTCAGTGCCACTTTTTTCGAGAGCGGAATCAACGAAAAGTAAGGGAAGAAAAACATAGAAAAACAACATCCACCAAAGGTTGACCAAAGAAAGTCCATCTTCAAGCCTTTTGATAAAGTTGAGAAAATAGGACAAAACCACAGAAAACTACAGAAAACTACAGAAAACTACAACATGTAATGCGTCAGGTTTGGGATTAGGGGATGTGATATACCCTCTGGTTATTTTTTTTCGCAGCTATGCAAAATTTGGTCATTTAATTATAGATGTAATATGATGGTTTATAAAAATGGTGATTTCCTATTACCACGTTAGATTACTGGAGGATAACTCCCATTTTGACATGGGCACTGCAGTATTTTGACATGGGGACTGCAAACTTCCACCCGTGCTTCGCTTAAAAGTTCTGGAAGTATTTGCACGGTGCTTACAATGTGCCGCATCATTTGTCATGCTGGATAGTATAGATACTTATGATTGTTCATGTGCCATTGTTGGGTCCCATCCACGGCACGGAAAAAAGCAGAAGAAAACGGCGTTCCATGCAGGACTGGACATGTTAATTGTCATATTTAGTAATTAATAAACTCATATTAGCCTTAAATAGTTTTTTATGTGCTGATCTTAGATCCTATGCTCATTAAAAATGTCTAAATGTACATACGTCTTGCACAGTTCTTTTTTAGCACGGGTTGACTGTGATGTAGTTCATGCAAGGACTGACCACGGCGAGAACTTCATTGTGCCACAAAGAACAGAATATGTAGCTGGTTACCTTACGACAACTTCATAGGCCCATTTATTAGTTGGATGAATTATCCATTCAAAAGGCTGATTTGTTGCAATCCAAATGGCGAATCCATAAATGGCCAACAAAACTCAGCCAGGACTCTACGATCTACCAATCACTTGACCATCATTTGTTTGTTGCTGAACTCCCCAGTTACTTTTGGTCCCTAAATCCGAATTTGATGCGTTTTTGCATGTTTTTGCCACCGAAAGGTGAGCTCGACATTTTCAAGTTGCTGGGCCCCTGAGTTCCAAGCGGTTACTACTTGGCAAGTGAGTAGTTTTATGTCTAACCATAAATTGTCCAATCAAGCTCACTTGAATCGTACTTCCATGGATTTATGACTTCATTATCACAACGATTCCAGGATTTTTTGTTTATGTCCATGAAAGTCCCAGAGTTCCCAGAGTCAGAAAGTCCACTTACTTCATGGAAGTCATATCCATGGATTTATATTGTGGTATATATGCTAACATTTGGGGTATATTGATGGTAAATGTTACCATATATGGGGGTGGGTCAAAACCTATTAATTATATACTATCAATTTTAGTGGGATGAACATCTATTTACAAGCTATTTTGAGGTTCACCAGGGGTACAAGCTTTTGACCCATAGCCATATAGCAGCACCATGGATCCTATGGGTAATCACAACGATTTTACAGCTTTTTTTGTCGGAATTCTGGTGGGAATTCTAGCCGACTTCTGGCCGATGGAGACTTTGGCCACAAAAAAACGAAGAACGGATCGTCGTACAATCCCAAGCCAAAGTTTTGAATCCCCCATTGAGACCAGGTGCTTAACCTAACTTCAAGTAAATTACTATATATATATATTATATATATATTATATATATTAATATATATATATATAATATATATATATATATATTATATTATATATATTAATATATATATAATATATATATATATTATTATGTTCTATTATATATATATCTATATTATACGATACATATTTTATATATTATATAGTATATATAATAATTATTATTATTACATAATATATATATACAGTATATATTAAATGAATCTGTATATGGATAAATTGCCATAGGTCACGAAAGATCTTCTCCAGGTGAATGACGCAAACCCAAAATGACGCAACCACCATTCTTTCTATATCGGCTACCCGAAATGGTTATGTCAAAATAGCTATTGAAAATGGCCATAGAAATAGTGGATTGTCCCATTGAAAATGGGTGGATCTTTCCATAGTTACGTTGGTTTACCAGAGGCTACATCGGCTATATCAAGCACTATGCAAAAAAGCACGGCTTCAGTCCACAAGTGGAGTAAATCCAAATACTAAAAATACTAAAAACGACCAACATGACCAAAAAAAAGTGCGGTCTGGTCTGTTGGGTCTTAAACTTTGACTGATGAGTCGTTCATCAACCAGAGATGTTCAACACTTCAGTCTAGTTTTCGCACTATTCAATCACTATTAAACCAGTATTACAACATATTAAAACAGTATTAAACCCCCTATTAAACGACTAGAAGTATCCATATAAGTACCAATCAACCAAAGAGAAGTCCCAATCTTCGGCCTCTGCATTGAAGTCTTCGTATTTAATGTCGCCCACCGCTAGTCGCGGGCCCATGGAGCCCAAGGTCGTGCACGCTTTGGCGCCGATGTTGGACAGCAACACCTCAGAGTGGAGGGGCCAAGTATGCTGCAGAAAAATGGTGAGCCAAAAAAAAACATGAAAAAACAGTCCATTTGGGGATCATTTCTCTTATTAACCATGATTGGAAACATGCTGGTTTCCACATATTGTACTCAAACCACTCCATTGAATCAATGGGAGATCTTCAGGATCCTAAAATGGAGGTACGTTAGTACCATATGTTTGGCCATATTTTCTGGGGATATCCCCTAAAAAATAGGCCTGAAAAATAGGCCTTATATATGGTAGGTACCTCCAATTTAGGATCCTGGAATGGCCATTGACAATAGTGAGACCAGCAACCGATATGGATTTGAAGTCAGCTCTAAGCAGCGAAAAATGCTGAGTTGGCAGAACATGATAACCAGCTCTGGGGTTTGAAACACCTCAAGTGGATTGAACAGGTAAAAACAAAACGGATATATAATATGTATAAAAACAAAACAAACTCTAACCTCCAGTTACATCTGGGATAGGTAAGCAGGGTGATTCTACCTGATGATAACTTGGGGGTTGGTTTCCTGTCTAAAATGAACTGGAAGCTTAGGGAGACATAAACACATAAATAAAATATGATCCGATAAAAAGAGTTAGAATCGGATTCGCATCGACAAATGGGCTGCCTCCACTGAGTACGAAATGAGCCTCCACTGATTGATACACTGATTGAAGCCAGTGCAATCACTGAGATACCATCTGGTCTCATCAAACGTTGCAATGGAAAACCCCCTATGTATAAATGGAGGTTTATAGCTGGGAAGATCATCTATAAACAAATGATAATCAACGTTTGATTACCTCTTTTCAGCTGGAATCCTAGTGCCAATACATCTATGTTAAGACACTGCTTGAAGCCAGGTTAAAATGCCTTTCAGCATCGGAGTATTGAGGATCAGTGGTTCGAAATGGACAGGCATGACAAACCAACGGTCAGTGCCCGGGTTCCAACCCTAGCCAACCCAGGTTTGAACCGTTTTGATCCATTTTGCACCTCACCAGTCAGTTTTCAAAAAAAATGGCCATCTTCTATCGGACCTGAACTATCCTCCCTGAGACAAATGGGCCATGTGCCATCCCCAAGTAGCGCCAGGCCTTATGCACCACCACCTTCTCTGGTTGATTCTTGGGAGTCCTCGACCCCACCTTGCTGGTCGTGAGCTTGTGGTTCACCGTATCCACCTGAGGAAGTGAGTTCATCTGGATGACTTCGACTGGTGCGAACTCGCGGTGAAGAGAACCCCCACCCAAAAAATCCTTGTGCATCTGTCAGGTTGGATCATCATCCCCGAACTAAGGGGAAACATGGGGAAACTATGAATATATCATTGAATATCTATCATGTGGGTAAAACACAATGCCATAAACACGCTAGTCATCACCATTTTTATAGGTGCTATCAACCATTCCCAGTCATGCTTGGTTTCTGGCATTGTTTTTCCCACATTATCCCAAAATAAGAGAGAAACTAGAACATCTATGAAGACATCAAGCACCACCAGCTCGATCAAAAACGCCCATGTGTCACAGCCGTTTGTAACAAGGGAGGACTTGAGATCTCAACCAAACCAACGTAAATTTTAAATGAAGTGGCTGGGTTAAGTGTGTGTTTCGAGTAAATGAGAAGTTGGTTAATAGACATCCACTTGTCATCCAGAAAATGACTCACATCAGTGATCGACATACTGTATTTTCAACAACTTGCATGTTTAGAGTGCAAATGTTCAACCGCAGTTCATATGACTTCATATGACCAACCGTTGCACATGCTCGAGAAAACAACAAAACACGTTTGCCATCGTCAAAACATGGCTGATAGAAGCTACCTCCATATCAATTTTTGCTTATCAATTTGCTGTTGTCCCCAAATTATAGAACCTGAAATCCAATGTTTTGTTGTGTGATGATGTTCCCAATTTGTGATGGCCATAAACTGATCAATTGATCATCCTCAAGTTTGAGACAAAGCCCAAAGCCATGCAGATTGCAAAAAGGTGAGGTTAGTCTGAACATAGTATTCTGAATAGCCTAAATCACTAAATCCACATTTTTCCTGGTGAACTGTTGTCTGAACAAACCACCATGGTTTCATCGGATTGGTTTTTAGGGGCAAATTTTCACCGGAAACCCCTATATTTATCTATATTTCATGGGGAAAACCATGGATTCCTGTAGATGTTCCCTTCAACCAATCCAGTGATGGTTTCATCGTTTACCATCTGGTTATGACTAACATAGCCATCGAAAATCACAATTTTGATAGGTAAATGGCTATGTTAAATAACCAGCGGGTAATCCGTTGGTACAGCCCCCCGTTCGAGCAGAAGATCATTCGAGGTGGACCAGGATCTCTCGTAGATGACATCCACGTCCTGGAGCACCACCTGGCGAATGGAATTTCATGGGGCATCACGTCATGACATGGACCATACAATATATTATAATATAATATAATATAATATAATGTAATTTAATATAATATAATATAATACAATATAATATAATATAATATAATATAATAATATAACAACATAATAATTTATCATATGTATACAATGTGTATATATATATATATACAATGTGTATATATAATGTATATGTATATATATATACACAATGTGTATATATAATGTATGTATATATATATATATATATATGTATGTGTGTGTAATGTATATATGATGTATGTATATATATATATATATATGTAT
>Ga0126342_10019540_pt1 | contig 11495 bp, 9 predicted proteins | sample Cyp1metagenome_FD_92528 | JGI IMG/M metagenome (GOLD analysis project Ga0126342, IMG submission 92528) | Coral microbial communities from Lord Howe Island, Old Settlement Bay, Australia - Cyphastrea 1 metagenome | ecosystem: Host-associated > Invertebrates > Cnidaria > Coral ... | reverse complement strand
GATAGATAGCTATAGATAGATAGAGATAGAGAGATAGAGATAGATAGATAGATAGATAGATAGATAGATAGATATGTAGATTAGATTAGATTAGATTACATTAGATTAGATTAGATAGATAGATAGAGAGATAGATAGATAGATAGATAGATCGGTTGATAGATCGATTGATTGATTGGTTGATTCATAAATAGGTAGTTAGATGCGAGAGAGAGAGAGAGATAGATAGATAGATAGATGGATAGATAGATAGATAGGCAGATAGATATATAGATAGATAGATACATAGATAGATAGGTAGGTAGGTAGGTAGATAGTCAGAGAAAGAAAGAGAAAGAGAGAGAAAGAGAGAGAGGAGACCTCAAGCACCTTTCGGCCCATCAGTGGCTTCACTCTGCCATCCGTGATTCACAACAACCAAGCTCTCCTATAGGTTTCCGCCTTGCGCGGTAGTACTGGTAGTCTCCTATATAATAATCAACCAACTGGGTCTCTTGAAGTTGTTCAACTTACATGTAGAAAACACAACCGGGCCCTACAAATACTCATGGTTTCCCAATCAACAACTTGAATTGATGGGAGTTATATACATGGAGTCAGCAAAGAAACATGTGCAAACATGTGGGTTCAACCCACAAATATGGGTATTGAAGAAACGACAAACAGGTTGGACGGGAAGTGATGAATGGAAGATTCTTGGTTATTTACGTAAGCATGTATAGACACTGTTTTTTCTAAAACATTGGTATTTTTCTGAGCTGGGTTTGATTGAAAATAGTCTGCCCTGATATAAACCCACTGGTACGGCATCGTTTAACCCCTTTGAATCGTTTGGACCCGATGCCTTATTTTCAGACAGGTCCAGTTCAAAAACAACATAATGCCGTTGGTTGTTCTTCCATTAATAACGCAAAAACTACAGTATACTAGTTACTCATTTTTTGTTTTCTTATTACTATTTGATTCTACTACGTTGTATCCCACTACTGTCCCCATTTTACCACGGTGATATCATCAGAGTTGCCAAAATTCGCCAACTTGAAAAAATAAAACATTACACCGGCAAGGGGCCCCAATCAGTGTGGGGGGGTAGGAAGTCAATGTGCCAGATACAAGGAACAGTAGCTATGGAACAGTAACACGTCAGGTCAAACAGCATGGGAACTGCAGCAGGAAGAATTTGTTTTGGCACAAGAAACAATGCTATGTGTACTCATCAGCACCTCATACCAGAACCTCAAACCAGGACATCTAAGAGAATATCAAAAGCTTGTCAAAGAAGGACCTTCTATATAGAGGATCTCACAAGATCTTCATACAAGAACTTGCTATGAGCATCGAAGAACTTGCATGCAAGCACCTACGCAGAGCAGTTTGAAGATCTTAATGCAAGTACCTCTTGAGGAGGATTCAACAGGATTTCCACAAGACCTTCTCACAAGGACCTGTACGAGATCACGCAACACCCTCTTAGAGGATTTCACCAGGATCTCTCCAGGATCTTCTCACAAGGAATTGTAAAAGACCCTGACTTAGATCTTCACCTAGATCTTCATGCCAGGACCCCCAAGAGAATCCCACAAGATCGTCATAAAAGGCCCGAGGATCTTACAAGATCTTGATACAAGAACCTCCCAAGTGCATCCCAGAAGAGCTTTCGTAGAAGCACCTCAAATACATGGCATCTGCAAGATCTTCATGCAAGGACCTCTGTACAAGATCATGCAAGAACCTCTTAGAGAGGACGTCACCAAGATCTCCACAAGATCTTCTTTTTAGGACCTGTGCAAGATCGTGCAAAGACCTCTTGGAGGATGTCAGCAGGATCTTCACAAGATCTAAGACAAGATTATGCAAGGACCCCTGACAGGAATTTCATCAGGATCTTCAACATCTTCTCACAAGGACCTCTACGAGACCTTGGTCTGGTGAAGATCTTCACATATCACAAACCTCCATGACTGCACCATGAAACTCTCGCAGGATCGTCGTAGAAGGACCTTCCAAAGAATTCATAAGATCTCTTTACCACGCAAAACCTCAGGGAATCAGCTAAAATCAGCACCGCGCCACGACGAGAGCGATCCGACACGCAGAAGGTGCCGAGAAGGTTGCGCGAGCGATGTCAAAATTCGCACCTGAGCCGGAAGCATCCAATGTGCTGCACCTGCCACACGGAATCATCACCACCACCACCACCGTCATCATCATGTCCAAAATCAAAAATGATGAGAGTTTCACAAAACGAGATTTTCGACCCTACTGCGCCTGCCACGAAAAATGACCTTCAAAAGCACCTCTCATTTTGACCCCACGCCTGCAGACAGTTTAGCAAGGTGCAGAAAGGCCACGCCTGCCACGCGGATGAAAAAGTGTCCAATGTCCTGTACCGCAAGCCTCCCCAATCAAAATGCCCACGGACATCTCACAAGGAAACTCTCGCGCAAGAATTTACAGCAAAAGCGCTGGAGGCCACAGAGCGTATCCTGATCTAACCCCGGCCTTTTAGTAGCACCTACCGTAAAAAACCCTCAGTGTGGAGACACTGCTTGGGGAACTTTAGGATACCCCTGCTAACCATCATTTGCAGTGACGCCGCGGTAAGGTGGCTGCACGTTACTTATCCCCCAGAGCTGCCCATCTATGTAGGTGAATGTGCCAGCACAGCACCGGGGAGCATATGCCCAATGTTTGTTTGCCACATTTGAGAAGCAGAAGTTCTGTCAACCAAACTACCATTCATCCAGGTTAGCTTTCAGCAGTTTCCCCGGCTATCACCATGAAACACCCATACAGTTGGCTATATCATATCCCTATAGTTGAACTCCAGTATCTATCAAACTATTTCCGCTATATGGCACTCGTTGTATCCCAATAATAGTTTCATAAGCCACTCTAAATCCATAGTATATCCATTATACACACACACTATATATTGCATCAACGCCCATTACATCCATTAATTAAAACCATGATATGTCCATTTTATTCCCAAACTAGGAGCACGGCCTTTAGATGGCCGTGGGTTTTTTTGTGATTAATGGGATGTCATTGATCATGTTTGATGTGCTCGTGCCAATAGGAATTTGTGTGATGATATTTTAAAGGTCGTCAACCCCTTATTCACAAGCAGCTTCACGAAAACAGGTATTTTGCCTGCACGAAACTAGCATTCTTGGGTTTTTTGCCGACCCTGAAACTACTTCGTCCTCACATGTTTTTCGGCATCTTTTGGTCAGAGAAGCGCTTCCAGTTCAAGAGAACTTCTAGTAGCCTAGCTAGACGTATGAGCGCACAGTTCAAGAGAACTTCCAGTAGCCGCTAAGTAGCCTAGCATGACGTATGAGTGCAAAGTTCAAGAGAACTTCCAGTAGCGTAGCATGACGTATGAGTGCAAGGTTCACGAGAACTAGCGTAGCATGACGTATGAGTGCAAAGTTCACATGAACGTTAATACATGCCCACCCCACCCTACCCATGAATACATGCACCTGCCGGCAGCCACAGCGTAGCATGTCCTTCATCTGCAAGTTCACATGAAGATTAATACATGCCCCACCCCACCCCACCCCACACCACCCCCTCCAACGTCAACAAAACACCCATCTAAAGGCCGTGGTCCAACTACTTGGTGGTTCATCCCAGTTAGTCAGTGGACTATACCCCAGTTACATGTGGGATAAGTAGGGTTAACCCACCTATAACTAGGATGAACTAACCACCCACTAAGTGGGATGAGCCACCAAGTATATCCACCATTTTCCTAACTCCCCAAGTTGTGCCGAAGTCTCAACTGCTCCGTGGACAGCACGGACACCGCCGCCAGCGCCGCAGCGTGCGCGGCTTGGGCCATGGCGGATGCGGCCAGCGATGCGGCGGTCGGCACTGGTGGGGGAAGGCCCGGGGGAGGGCGCATGGACACCGCCAGGCCTGGCAAAAACTGTTGGTTTTTCACCACAGACATGGTTGAAGTTATGGCCCTTAACCTTTCAACTGGTTTATCATGATATATATAACCTGCGCGATAGGAGTTACAATCCCATGTATGCCGTTGGGACCATAAGTGTATTCAAGATGATTTTGCCGAAAAAACATGATGGATAACATGATCTCACCAGGAAAATGTGGGTCTACTTCTTGTGGAAGATCATTGGGACGATGTGCTGTGAAACCAGGCAACACCAAGAAAAGATCATATTTGAATCCAGGAGGGTCAAGCATCCAAGATGGGTTGTCTAATCGAAATTGAATCACCCAGACCAGCTCAACTCATTGTCAACCCATATCAACCCTACACCAATCGAAATACCCCCCAGAAAGCTTGGCTTAGCATTGGGTCTGTTCATGTTGGTGGTTCATATTGTGATGGGTGTTTATATAGTAATAAGGGATGGGGCTTTAATCTTGTCTAGACAATCAATATTCACTCTTTCCGCAAGATTCATCTAGAGCAACTATGTGGAACATCTTGGCTATAAAACCAGCTTTTGAGATAATCCGGCCAATCATGCGCAAGAGGAACCTTGCTGTCACTTACCAAGCCAGCAGATTCTCTGGACCGGGAGCAGCACAAATTGCTGGGTAATGCATCCAGCCCCCAACCCCCTTGCGACAGCGGCTTCAGGAGGTACCCATTTGGGCACAAGGTATGCCGCTACATCATGTAGCACCTAGTGCGCCAAATGCAAAACTGCTGCTGCAACCGGCGCCGCCAATATGCGACAGAAGCTAAACCAAGCGCACCTACGGTCTGCATGAGCAACCCCCATGTCATCCAAAGAAAATGCTTGATACGGCCAATCATCTTGTTGAACTGGCACTAGCTTGTGTGCCCTCACTACGTCATACTTCAAGCAGAACCGTGGAGCAGGGTGTATGTGATTAACGCTGGATGACGCTGTCTACTGTCGCTTTGTCGTCAACAGCTTCGATGGATAATTCGAGCTGCACACAGACCCTGTTGGGCACAGCAGGCACCATGAGCCGCCACATTCGAATCCCCGTTGACTCTAGCCCTGAAGGTCCGCCCTCGGAAAATATTCTTATTATTTTCGTGGCCCCCGACCTTTTCAATCTTAATTTCCCGGGTCCAAGATAAACCCACAAGAATGGCTTTACCACCCCCCCCTCTTATATCATAAAACTGAAGCCCTGCTTCCTGACTTTATGCAACCACCTGTGCAGGGACATGACGCCAAGCCACGGGACATATCTTTCGTCGAACTTTTTTAGGATTTCATCCCCCCAGCACAAATTAAACCCGACGTTTGTGTCCCCATTTTCACATCTGTTGCTTCGTTTGATCATTAAAATCACCCTATTGTTTTTGCCTGGAGATGATCAAATCCTGCATGCGCCATGGCGTTTTCCAACCCCCCCACCTGTTCCTCCAAAATTTAGATGTGTCTCTCTAACTTTTAACTTCGGGAAGGCGCCAAACAACAAGTTGTATATCTTTGGCCGGACCTTCTCCCCTCAGGGGGTTCGCTGGACCGTTCTCAACAAAAGAGGTTTGCCAAAAACAAGTCATAGATTTACTCACTGGACCTTTTGACTAAAATAGTATCAATACACGTTTATCATATTGACGGTACTATGTGTATATTTATTGAGTAAACCCCCAAAAAAAAGTCATTGATCATTACTTCAGTAGGATTTTGCTCTCTTGGCACACCGTTGGGATCAGCGTAGAGTGCAACTCCGAAAGTTGGTCCGCTGGTTACGTGCAACTCCGAAACAGGTACTAGTAGTATGAAGAAATAAGATTCAGATCTGTTCGCAATTAAGTACTAACATTACATAATGTTACATATATGGAATTGTAATAACAATGAATATAATAACAACAATACAATTACATGATATTACATATATATATAAGGATGTACCAGGTAGTTACATGTTGAACAACATCTTATTGCACTTAAACTGGCATAACTGGCTGATCCATCGCTCCATACCCCGCCTGCGCTCAACAGAAGCTCATCGATCGGCAGCAAAGGCGGCAGCAACGGCAGCGGCAAAGACGCCGACGAAGCGCCAGGCGCTGCGACAGGCGCTGCGACAGGCGGTGCCGGTCGCCTTGGAGGAACCAGAGATGTTACCCTCGCACGTACCCTCTGGTAATTTAACGTAGCTATTGAAAATGGCCATTTATAGTTGATTTACCCATAAAAAATGGTGATTTTCCATAGCTATGTTAGTTTACCAGAGGGTAAATATACAAAAAGCTATTGAAAATGAACCATTTAGTTCGTTGATTTACCTATTGAACTGGTGATGTTCCATAGTTAAAATTGTATGTTTACCAGAGGGTAACCAATTTCAATGGCTTGACGATCAATCGATTTTACTGACGTAGATTTTCCAATGGCTTTGATGTCAACCATTTACCCATCTTTTTTTTTGGGTACCCATCTTCCATCCCAACGCCCAGCGACTTGGACCGGAGCTCGACAGCCTCATGTTCTCGAGTCTCCTTCACGTCTTTTGGGATCTCACCTGATAAAAGTCTTCCGCAAAAAATGACAATGGCAAGATTTGCTAGTGTATACAGTATACATAGGTACAATATCCTCGACAATTTAGTACTAATTTGCTACATATGTCAACATTTGAGGAAATATAGCAGCTAAAGATTATTTATTAATATCTATTCATCCAATAGGGGATATTTAGTTGGTATATCTAGCAATATATGATTTTACCAATGAGGATATTTGGTTGGTGTATTTGCTACTGCTCCATGTATGGAACTTTGAACAACATTTACCCCAAAATGACCCAGCTAAATATTCCATCATTTTTCGCGCACGGGTTTATCAGCAGAAAATGACGTGTTTTTGTTTCCGGTTTTGACCCCGTTAACAGTGGAAAGCCATAAGGTCTCCACTAGACAATGCTGATAAACCACCAAACCACTCAAGAACAAAAAAATATTTTGTGACTGGTTGATTCACCATGAAGGCTAGATGTTTGATCAATAAAATGGAGGGTGCATGCAATGGGTTCCATGGGCATATAAAATGATATAACAATGTTTGGAAATCTAGCAACAAAAGTGGTACGGTTTAACCAATAAACTACGCGGATTTTTTTCTTCGGGGACGTGCAACCAGAAAATCTAAGAGTTTCAATGGGAGATGGCACCAACAATGTGAAGTTGCTGCCTTTTTATTTTAAAACATTCTAACACTTCAAGAATTATAGCGAGAAATGAGGTAGTTGAAACCCCAAACCAGCAAGCATAGCGGAAATTTGTTCCAAAAATACACCCCAAGATTCAGTGTAGCAAGAATCCCAGGCCAGTATCAGTATTTGTTGGATTGAAGAAGATTGTACGTGAAGAAGATTGTACCTATTCGTATCCAATTACCCAATGACTTGACAGGAGCTGATTCCCCTGCATTTTTGGTCGGACTTGCGATATCAGCCCATGCATGCCACAAAGCCTCCAAAAAAGGTTGCTCTTAGCTGCTGGTCAGTTTATTTAAAAAATAGCGAATAACCGACCAAACAAAGGCTGGCACAAATGGTTGTTGGGAAAAGAACAGCTTTTCTTGGCTGATGTCTTCCTCTTGCTCACATTGAACCTTAACAGAAAGATCAAAGAAATGCTGGTTGCTTCTTTACCCACGCTGGCTGCTCATCCAATTCAATCCATGTTTGAAGATCGCCCATCTCGGAACTATTACGGGCTTTGTCCGAAAATATAGGTCACCCAATGTTTTGCAAGTGTACTGGCGAAAATTATGATACCCTCTGGTAACCTATTATTACGGCAAGACCCTATGGCTTGCCCGTGACTCGCAATTGTATTTCATTACGTGTATCATCATGTCTATCATCATTTGTATCATGATGTATATCATCATGTACACATATACATACATCAAGATATATATATATGCATATCATCATGTATATGCAACATGTATATGATGTATATGTTTGTATTTGAACACAAAAGCATGAATGATATCATCAGAGTAAAAGGATCATCATGATATCGGCAATTCTCCTTGTCACACGCACAACCTCTTCTCACGGCTGCTATGCTTTTTTTGTCTGGAGGAGGCTTATATGCAAAGTTATGCGTCGTAGAGCCAGGTACATGTGTTGGACGCCGGAAGTGCACGCCAGTCTGTAAGAAGCCAATGCTTACAGGACAGTGCTCAGCCCTGCGCACCAGTGCTGCGCACATCGATTGCATGGATCTCACATCTAGGTGAATAGAATTTCCTCGACCCACCAGTCCCATTCGTCGCATTCCCTGCTTGTGCCAAGGCATCCCTCGGCCATGTTGTCACCAGAGGCTACGGTGAAGTACTCGAGCAGAAGATGCGGCCCCGGGCTGCTTTCCTCGACACTGCTTCTCCATGGTCTTGCGAGAAGAGTTTTTGATTTTTGACTTCAACAATTTTGTCGTCGGTGGTTTCAACCCCTCTGAAAAATATGAGTTCTTCAGTTGGGATTATATATATATGACATTCCCAACTGAATGGAAAAACAAAATTAATGTTCCAAACCACCAATCAGTATATGGTTATTATCCATTAACCATATTTGGTTATCATCCATTAATATCTGATTAATAGTTTATTATACCATATGTGGTTGACACCATCAAAGGGAATGGTCTTCTCCTTGGCCACTGCTTTCCACGTCGCTGCTCCGTCTGCTGCCAGCACAGAATCACTCCCGGCGGTACGTATCATAATCTACTGGAAGCCATGGACCATTTAGTTCGTTGATCTACCTATTGATGGTGATTTTCCGGTTCGCAAACTGTTAATTTACCAGAGGGTAAAAGATGGTAAAACATGGTTGATGCTAAATATTGGTGATTAATAATGATTAATATGGACATTAATATGGAAATTAATATGTTATCACGGTGATTAATCACCATTAATATCCATTAATCACCGTTAAGGGTGAGTTTCATGGATATATCAATGGTGATTAATGGTGGTTCATGTTAATTATTGGTGAATTTCATGGATATGTTCATGGTGATTTCTATGGTCGATCGTCGAATGGTTGATGCTACCCTCTGGTGATTTTACAAAAAGCTATGGAAAATCACTATCTTTCATAGGTAAATCAACGAGCTAAATGGTCCATGGCTTCCATAGCTATGTAACAAATGCCAGAGGGTATGTATGATGATAAATTGCCATTTATAGACTTATAGATGATTTACCTATTAAAATCTAGGCAACTTATAATAATTCACAAGCCTGATTTTTTTGGCCATTTTGGGATGATTCCTCTTGATTCCAGTGAGGGAGAAGTTGTGAGGTCGTGATTAAATTTACCCAGATTAATCGGTTACTATCATGTTAGTTTACAGTAAATGATGAATCTGGGTAAATGATTAAATGACGCAGTAATCAGTAAACACTATCAGTGAGTAAATGTTGACTATCATCTTAGCCTCACTCTTAGCCTCACTCTTTATATCTCTTTATCATGTTAGTTTACTCGCATTAAATTTTACTAATCATCTTATGTAACATTTACTATGGATGATTTACCTATTAGTTAGTTGTCCAGTATAGTTAGTAGATAATCCCATACCAAAAGACTAGTTAGGATTAGTTTCTACCCAGATTAATCATTTACTATCATTTGGGTATGGGTCAATACCTATAGATACCATTTACCAGCTATTTTGGGGTTCACCAGGGGTACAAGGTTTTGACCCATCCCCATTTTAGTTAACTGGAGGCTAAGAGCTAGTGCCATGGCACGTAGCTCCTTCCTGCCGTGAGCGAAGGTACAGGACTCGCCCCGCTTGCACTGGCCTGACAGCGGGCGTGGGACCTATATATGTGACATGTGGGATTGTCTGAACATGGTTAGTACACCCCAAATCCATGAAAATCACCCATATTCATGGTGAAAAGATGGATATTAATGGTGATTAATCACCATGATAACATAGGAGATTAATCATTATTAATCACCAATATTTAGCATCAACTATGTTTTACCATCTTTTACCTTCTGGTAAACTAACAGTAATAGGTAGATCAACGAACTAAATGGTCCATGGCTTCCAATAGCTGTGTAACAAATTACCCGAGGTAGTACACCCCAAATCCCATGGTTTACCGATTTGCCATACGTTTTATGTATGAAATTGCTATCAGACACAGCCATGTGAAGCCTATGTTGACCCCAGTAAATCCACAATTCAACCACGAAAAAAAGCCACATTCACTGCACCATACTTTGAAGCCGCAGCACTTGGAAAAACCAAATCGTGCTAGATGCAGCTGGCGGATGGAACCATTCCAGCATGGCAATGAGGGAACCACAAGCAATAAACATGTGATTAGATGCACATCTGATTTCATATGAACAAAAAGTTGGGTCAGGCTCCCAAGTGACCCGTTCTCCGTCCCCAAGAACGCAAGAACCACTGGGTCCCTGGGTTCTGGCTGCATGTCATCATAATTCATATATATATATATATGTATATATATATGTATATATATATATCCACCATAAATCCAGTTGACCAAAAACCAACTGAACTAGAAAAATGGGTCGCCACGTTGTAGATCTGGGTGAACATAATTCATGTCTGCTGCTCTTGGGATGATTCACTAAATTCTGGTCAGGCATCATTTATAAGTAAGGTGGGATAAGAACATCTATAGTAAAATCATACATCTATTCATACATTCATCATGTCATCATAAATTCATCGATAGCAAGCTGGGATAAGTTCTCTGTGTGAGCAGGGCCCATCTCCACCAATGGGAGATATCAAGAGTCATCCCGGTAGCCTTTCATATGGCCAATCTGCCAATCTTGGATACCTTGATGATACCCTTGCATCGTTTTAGCTGGCAAGTATAGTGTATATAGTATTCACAGAGGGAAGAAAAGACATGACAGTAATGAATCTTGACCGAACCATCAACATAAAGCGTGTGTGTATATATACACACACATCAAAAATATAGGTGAAGAACTTCACATCAATCAGCATCCTTCTCCCGCAAAAAAATTGTCTCCCAAGTGGCCCTTGGACATAAACTGGTAGCACAAGCCCGTTGCTGCCAAATTGGGACGCGACCTCAGCTCCTGGTCGGGCGAAAAGCGACTGTTCTGTGGACGTCCAACAGCCACAAGGGGCGGCTTAATAAGCCGTAACGTTACAGCGAATCCTTCGAGAATAAATGTTTATGATATATATAATCATATGTATGTATGTATATATATACATATATGTATGTTCGTATGTAAGATGTATATATATATATATGTATATATATATGTGTGTATATATATATGTATATAATATGTATAATATATATGTATTTATGTATATTTATGGATGTATATATATATGTATGTATGTATATGTATATATATATGTATGTATATGTATATATATATGTATGTATATGTATGTATATATATATGTATGATATGTATATATATATATGAATATATATGTGTATATATGTGCGTCTATG
>Ga0126342_10019539_pt1 | contig 11496 bp, 14 predicted proteins | sample Cyp1metagenome_FD_92528 | JGI IMG/M metagenome (GOLD analysis project Ga0126342, IMG submission 92528) | Coral microbial communities from Lord Howe Island, Old Settlement Bay, Australia - Cyphastrea 1 metagenome | ecosystem: Host-associated > Invertebrates > Cnidaria > Coral ... | reverse complement strand
TGTCTGTCTGTCTGTCTGTCTGTCTGTCTGTCTGTCTCTGTCTGTCTGTCTGTCTGTCTGTCTGTCTGTCTGTCTGTCTGTCTGTCTGTCTGTAGGTATGTAGGTATGTAGGTATGTAGGTTTGTAGGTATGTAGGTATGTATGTAAGTAATGTAATGTAATGAAATGTAATGAAATGAAAAGAAATGTATGTAATGTACGTAATGTATGTAATGTATGTAAGGTATGCAAGGTATGTAAGGTAATGTATGTAATGTATGTAATGTATGGTATGTATGGTATGTATGGTATGTATGGTATGTATGGTATTTATGGTATGTATCGTATGTATGGTATGTATGGTATGTATAGTATGTATGGTATGTATGTATGTATGTATGTATGTATGTATGTATGGCATGTATCGTATGTATGGTATGTATGGTATGTATGGTATGCATGGTACGGTATGGTATGGTACGGTATGGTATTGTATGTATGTATGAATGTATGTATGGTAATGTAATGTAATGTAATTTAATGTAATGTATGTAATGTATGTAAGTATTTTTGGTATGTATGTATGTATGTACGTACGTACGTACGTAGGTATGTATGTATGTATGTATGTATGCATGTGCGTGTGCGCACGCATGTGTGTGTGTGTGTCTGTGTCTGTGAAGGCATGTATGGCTGTGTTCTTCTCAAGCACTGTATGATTTCGTGTGAATCACATACTACATATCAAACATATCATGTGCATTGAAATCGACTTTGTATAGCATGTGATGTGATTATAGCATCACTTTCGGCCAAGGGTCAATACCAGCTCCATCGAAAAAGAGTTCTCGATCACCAATGATGACCTCAAATCGTGATTCAGTTCATCACCAGGACCAAACAATGCATATGTTAATGTTCTTTTTCACCAAATTAGCGGCGCTTTTCCAAGCCAAATCAGCTGTTTGGTGGCGCAACCAGGTGTACCCGGAGCCTACCCCAGCAGTACAGCCTTTGCTCAGGAGTCTGCCATGAAAGCTGAGAAGCAAAATGCTCATCAGCGCAGTGTTTTTTGTTCTCTCTCTAAAAGCCTAGCCTCGAAATACATGTAGGGTGAATGTTGGGCAAAACATTGCAAAAACACCTCAAATGCAAGCAAAACTTACTGACACCACACACTGTGCAAGCTCACCATTCATCCACCACCAGCCTGATCACTTTTCCGATGAAATCTGAATGGAAACCATCAAAAACCCTGGCTTTTGTGCAGGCCCGTGCCAAGCCCAATCCATGATTTCACCCCGACCAGCGGCCGAGGTGTGGTACGCTGTGAAGCCCATGACCTTGCACAGGGCTCATGGAGACCCCTCAGGGCTAGCAACAAATGGATACACACGGTATATATTTGCTGGAAGTAGTGTAACCCACATATATCTCCGCAATCGTATATTATCGTATATACTAAATTACTAAAAATGAATTCGTATGATTTACACTGTTTTACCAACTTGAGAGGGGGGGGCGAAAGGTAGTTGGGGGCATATCTCTCAACAACTTTTTGCGCTCATCCTGTTTCAGAACTTTCCCTTCCCCCTAGGTGCCTCTCAATTTCCTGCATCCATTTCGTTTCATACGTAGACTTCCGCCATTGGCCTCTCCACCACTTCTTACGTTTTTGTTGTTGCAATACCCGAACTTCCCCGGCATCAGCAACTTCTTGCATGCATCTTGTCTCAATATCTAACTTCCGCCCACCCTGTGCCATAGTCAGTAATAAGAACCACAAGCAAGATAATGTTAGTCAGTTTGTTGGCCAGCTATGTGAATTGGAGGGGCCTAGGTGCCTCAACCGATGGACGCTCGGTTGAGGCACTTTGCGTGTAGGGATAAGTCTCTAGGGATGTAATTCATGCGGCTAAGTGCGTGAAGATGTCTGAAGCAAAAGCAACAACAAGAATTGCAGGAGACGAAACCGTCCTTGTTTCGTGGGAACTATTAAAAGGCTTGTGGCTCAGGGATAAGCGCCGCTGCGAAGGGACGTACTGCTATTGTTTTCTTATCTAACATGAGCAGTGTCCATGACCTGTGAAGAACATCGAATGGTCTTGTAAAGTATTCCAGTTGGAGCATGGAGCTCCTACACAAAACAACGCTGCCCACGGGATGAGTTTTGTCAACGCAATCGAAGATTGAAAAGGAGACCCAGGCCGTACTCTGAAACAAACTGACCAAAAAAAACATGGAAATTCCATGAAGCCAACCGTAAACAAAATGCATAGCATCAAATACATCGGGAGTTTTTCCAATCCGGACCAGGCGGGGGCCCCCCCCTGATGTGGAGATTCCTTACTTCCAGCCGTCAAGTTCCAGGAAAGGGCCAACCACCTCCCCCAGTACTAAACTAGTACTAAAGTACATGGAACTCAGGTAGCCTAGGCTACCTGTCGTGATCAATATCACTGTCATTTCTTGAGTTGAAACAAGACGGTGCCATCAGGCAGTGCCATCGGGGCGATTTGTACGGACCTACATTTGAGAGACCGGCACCAACTGGTCATTGGCCATTTGGGAAAACTGAAGAAAAGGGGTACAGAAACATCAAATAATTATTTAATTATAATTATATGAATGAACGTCGATTATGTTATAGTATGTACGCACAGGAACTTGGACAAAGGAATGAGAAAGGGTATTTCAAATGCCAGTCACTGCCTACCCTTCCAGCTGCACCTTGAAAAGTGGAGTTGCTGCGAGTTGAACACAGTAGCCACCGCGTTCCACGGGACGTTCCCTGAGCTGCTTCTAGTGGAGCTGACTGTGAAATGCAGACTACGCTTCTGGTCCGATACCCAAAAAAAAGCCCCACCAACCTCCCCAAGTTCATTTTGGATGAACCATGCTGACAGCTGCAAGAGCGCGTAGGCTGCATCGTTTTGTCCACAAAAAAAGAGAGAACCGTAAGCCAATTGCGGCTGCAAGGTTGTGTGAAACGTGGTGCGACTCTGGAGGTGCGCAACCCTTTGAGATGATTAGTTGAACCTTGATAGGGACAACAATATGATCTGTTTACTGTTCCTTTCTCTAGCAAACGGGCAATGCATGGCATTGGTATACCCTTCAAGTCAAATATCCTCTGATTAGCTCTAATTGGAGTGCTGAGTTATGACAGTCAAGGACTGTATGCAAATCTACCACGCACACCTCCCACAATGTTGGTGAAAATGGAAACGCATCAGTTCTACAGCACGGGCCATGCAAAAGCTACAGGGTGGGTTGCACTATGTGTTGCCGTTTCTTGGATTTAGGATGGCTGCTCCAAAAAAAAAGCCAGCAGTCTTAGGTTGATCAAACCAGTACTTACATGTGCATCTGTATACATATAATATTATACTGCATAACACTGCATATATAATTATACAATATTATACATATCTATCTAATGCATAACATTTACTGTATATATGTATACTACTATCTCCATGTTGGTCCTGTCACTCCTCTCACAGATTCTTTCATACTGGAGCCGCCGCAAAAATACCCGTGGGATTCGAATTTCACTGCGGCCTTCCGTATATCAAAGCTCTTCCTGCATCACGGCATAGAAGTCGTCCGCGGTGATGCTCGCTGGGACAGGCGGCTCCTTTGTGCCTGACGCTTTCCGTTTGTTCCTGGCAAACATGTTGAGAAAGGATCAGAAATGGATGCTGCAAAAAATATATATATATGTAAAAATGAGAAACCCGAATCCATAGAATCTACGGACATATTGTGTGTGCGTATACGCGTATAGGTATGCAATAGGTATGCAATCGGTATGCAATAGGTATGCATAAAGACTAACACGCCAGAACTGGATATAGCAGTAGCCAGTTAGAGTGTGGATGGTCGGTTTCTGCCCGGCTAGTGACCCTGGATGACGAGGGCGCCTGTTGTATTCCTGCAGGTCTTTCTGGTACTTTCTGTTGAACCTCAGAGCAGAGTCCATGGCACCAACCCCCCAGCGTTCCAACGTGAAGTTAGAAATGAAACTCGCGGATTCCATACGAATTGTGTATTTGATGTAGTCTGATCTGATGGAAAAGGATGGAATACAGAAACAAAGCCCACAAATGGAAGCCTTGCCTAAACTTATTATATACCTTATTACATCTTATTACAGTATATTGTTTCAGAAACACCTCCCAATGCACAAGCAGTCCTTGCCTGTAGAATCCTTTTTTATTGCCACCCAAAAAGACTCAATACCCAAACTGAACACTCTGGCCCTCCGCCTAAATGTACTGGAATCTACGACTTTCTCTTTGTGACCGAAAACGGTGTGGAAAGCCTGAATCTGTCAAATCTAAATGGTTATTGAGATACCGAAATCAATCTTTTAAAGAAAAAACAAATCCCATGTTCTCGCATGTTTGGAGAGAACCTTCACATCCTTCTGTCTGGGCAAAGATGATTCTCTCCCTCTCTCTCTTGCCATCTATTGCCATCTATTGCCATCTATTGCCATCTATTGCCATCTATTGCCATCTATTGCCATCTCCAGGATGCTCATCTACGCTGGGAAGACATTATCATGAAGTACCCTCTGGTAATTTAACATAGCTATGGAAAATCACCATTTATTGTGGATTTTCCCATTGAAAATGGTGGATCTTTCCAGTTCGCTATGTTAGTCATTACCAGAGGGTAACTTCACCCAGTCGAACTTCACCGCTGGGAAACATTTTGATCATCTCCTTCACCTCGGACTTGGGAATGTCCTCACCCAGCATCGTGGCAACCTCGTGCATCTCATCCACATCCAAATGGCCATCGCCGTTCTTATCCATACGTCGGAAGACGGCCATGATTTCCTCGGAGAAAATATGTGAAATCCTATGAAATCACAGAAATCACGATTTGTTGGGTGAGACGGAAACCAAAATCCACAAAGCCCCAAAAAAGGGACTTTGTGATAGACCCACTTCGATAAACAATATGCCATTTGGGGATCGTAATTGCTACCCAGTTATGGGAAATTGGAGTTGCTTTATTCTTAGGTTTACCACATTATTGCTGTGGCAGGCTGGTAAAACCTAGAACAAAAAGCGCGGGAAACCAAGCGAAAAATCGTCGCCTTTTGGATGGGTTTAGCAATGCAAATACAGTTTTGCGCAAGTATGTGTTCAATATTGCATCTTATTATTGGTTCTTATTGTACATATATGTATATAATTATATATTTATATAATTATGGTTGTATAATTAATACGTAAGTTATATATATATATTACATCATCATATATTATCTCTGCATGTGTTCAACTTGGCCTTCACCCTGGCAGCGGGCTTCCACGACAGTGCAGACCGAATGGCGAGTATTTCTGACGTCCTTTGGACTGTGGATTCTTTTGTGTCCCAATATTACAAACTGCTTGAAAGCTTTGAAACGGTAACTGGGCATTTCGCTTCAAAGTCCAATGAATCCATACATGTCTGGATCTGATTCAGTTCCCAAAAAAATCAACTGCAAAATCATAAGCATCGGTTCTGCGGCGAGTTTCTTCTTTGGGGTCATCCTTTTCAAACTTCTGCGACAGGAGGGTGTAGAACTCCTGTGGCGAGATCATGTAGTCCAAATCCTTGTCGACGTTGGACATGATCCTGCGCCGACGTTGAGCGCTGTTGAGCGCCGTTGAGAGCAAGGCAAGCGAAAAGCAACGGGAATGGGATGAACATGGGTCTGGAATGACCATGTATTGATTTGTATTGGATTGTGTTGATTTGTTCATTTGGAAACGGTTCGCAACTGGGGTCTGAAATATTCTCATGCTGACGCCTGTCATTGCAAACTATGGCTGCCATGACAAAGCGGCTCCTGCTGATGGCACTCTCGAGGAAACTGGCCTCCACGTTGAAGATCTTGAACATCCCTTTGAGCCTCTGTCCGCGAGCAGTTGGCTGGCCCCCAATCATCAAATCTGTCAGAGGACAAGAATGGAAAAACGTGCATGGAAGGCATGATCACAAATCATAGTTTGGACCGCAGGACTTGTATGAGTATGGATCTTTAGAAGTGCAAAACAAACGGTAGGAGCGTGTCTTTTGAAAAACGAACATGTCTATCTAAATGCATGTATGTATCAATTCATGCGTGTATATATATATACGTATATATATATATATATACGTATATATATATACGTATATATATATGCACATTATGCTTGCAAACATGTGTGTGTGTGCATGTGCATGTACATATACATATATATATATATGTGTATATATATATATAATACGCATTGTGTATATATATATATATGTGTGTAGAATTACTAGTAACTAGTAATTAATAATCAGCATCACAGTCATGATAACAACAAACCACGACATATAACAACAAATGAATGACATGATGACTGGTGTAGCGCATAATTACCCCCCCTTGGAGCCATAGGCCAGTCGGCCCAGTCTTGCCATGTCACAGCTCCCCGCCCTGGAATTTGCTACACTTGAGTGCTTTGGTCGTTCCATGTCTTCCCCTTTTTGACCTTCAACAATACTTTATGCAACTATGTACTTTATGAATTTGTATGATGAATTAACATGAATTCACCCATCTATCACGGTCCATCCATCCTGGTGAGGCTGCAACATGATGTCCCCAATGGTTCTGTGGAAGTCACCATTCTCACCGAGATGCTCCTCAATGTCCACCTGCCCAGAGTTGTCCTTGTCCACGATGCTGAAGACTTTGTCGATCAAACGGCGTTCCTCTTGCAGGACGCCGCCACCAGCGTTGAAAATCCGACTGTGTTTTCCTGGGATCAAACATGACCGCAGCCCGAAGCAAAGAGGCAGTCACATATTGCCATGAAAGGACTGAGTCAGGCTTAGTCGGCTTAGTTGACTTTGGGTCCCTTGAAACGAGTAGTGAGCATGAAGTACTTGGTCCAGTATGCTCCGGTGAATTCAAAATCAAAAGGTATGGGACCATGGGAGCTCCTGTTCACTGCTGGGCACCGCTGCGGCAGCTACAGCTAAGATGCAGTTATTCTATGTTATTCTTGCACCCTTTGAGAAGAGTGACCATTCAACAGACCCGCCAGGAAATCCTCCAAACCCCAGCACTTCTTGCCCTCAAGAGCAAGTTTCCACTGCCGATGTTGGACAAGTCTGTGGTGAAGGACACCCCTGCCGCAGCCTCCTGAAGACAACTGGATGGTACAACCACGGTATGACAATGGCTTTGGTTCCCTTTACCCCCCCAGAAAAAAAATATCTATGGAAATTCCGGGGTTGTTCCTAGGCCCTAGGAAATGATGATAATGATCTGCAAATGGTTGAATTTATGTTCATATCTATCCATGTCTGAGTCCATGTTTGTTGACTGGAGGATGGATGAGAGTCGCAGTCGCGTTATATAGTTATAATTATAATAATTATATGATATTATATGTGTAAGGCGTCTGTTCTTGGCAAGTTTGTCTCCAAAACATACTCACAAGTTGCAACTCTGCTACAGGTAGCTTCAACCAGCTGGGAAACTTGCCGACCAGACTTATCAAACACATACCCAAAATGGTGGATGTTGATGCTAAAGCAAATGAGCAGTCAGGTCGAACAAATCTTGACTGGGGCTGGTGCGGCCTGGCCAAATTAAGTTAGGCTTCAGCTAGTCCTGTCCTGTTTTTGCATCATGATGCCGGAAGGATACTTCGATCCGGAATGTTCCGGCACTGAGAAATCTGCCACCTTCTGAGGTCGCAACTTGAGCCAGCTGCGCGATGGCTACTCACCGTGGAGCCAGTTTGCCAGGGGCACGATAACCGGAAGTGCACAGTACCACCATGTACCACCATTCAAGGGATTCCAAAGGGCGGAAAGAATTGAGTTTTAACTTGGGCGAAGCTGGACTACCCCAAATGTGCAAATGATGTAAACATTGACGGCTATCGACTTCAGCGACTTCAGGACTCAGGATGCAGATGCTCATGAAGCGGTGGGTGAAGCAAGGCCCCCAAGGTCTTGGGGGATACTGTGGTCATCCTCCAGCAAAAGATTCAACATGACTAGCGCGTGGCATTAATCTGCTTACCAACATGTTTGCCAAAAGATCTGGCGCAAGAAGCAGCAGAGTTTACGCTTTCCAGGTAATCACCAATCTTAACAATACCAATACCAATATTTCCAGTCCATGCTGGTGAACCGTTCGCAACTGGGACACCGCACTGTGGTTCGCAGCAGAGTGGCGACAGCGGGGAAGATCCGATTTGCCCCATGGCTGCGTCGCTGCGTCTGCGTCGTGCAAATGGGTCAGGGTAAGGCGTCTTGAGGCTGCTGCAGTGCTGCAGGAGGGAGTACCTCATGAGATCTCATCAGTGCCCCTACTAGGGTGGGTCCTGTTGGGTAAGCTGTGACTCCTCGGAGCCTTACAACCTGAAAATGCCAATGTCGGTTGAACTGCATCCCGCATTATGTGTATCGGCAGCAAAACGATCAGCCTGATGGTGAGAAAAGCTTGAGGCTTCGGGCGTGGTGAAAAACAACCGTGCGTCAGGGATGCCACGAACAACAATTGACAAAGGGTTTCTCAATGGATTGGTTTCTGGGTCCATCTACATGAAACCATGGCTTGTATACACTCCAAGTATACAGATATAATAATATATGCTTTTATATATGGAGAGCGAGAGAGAGAGAGAGGAAGAGCGAAACTCCGAGAGAGAGAGAGAGAGATATATATATATATATACATACACATCACATCTATATATACACATCTATAAATACAGTTAGTTATATACATATGGGTTTGGGTTTGTATAGTGCAGATGTTTCCTTAATCCAATTCTGGGAGCTTCACATCAAAGGGGACAAATCCACACCAAGTCTTCGACTGGGCCTCCGATGGCAACTCCTGCGCTCTCTGGGTGGTTCGAACTGAAAATTCTCCAAACCAAAACTGAACAAACCATGAAGGATTGATGACCAAAGTACAATTTCAACAATTTGATGTGTCTGAATTGTTCCAAGGGGTCTGGGAGACACTGAAGTTGCCTCAGTCCACTCCAGTTTTTTGGCTCCCCCACAGTCTGCAGGAACAAGTGCTTGATTTCACCAAAGATATTATATAACATATATACGTATATTAACACTTAAGTTAACGAATCTAGATAGGACTGTTTGAACACATGCGCACTCGCCCCACAGGTGGAAATAAAAGATATGTTGCTTCTTCAATATCCTTGGATAAAACTGCTACCTCTGGTTTGAAAAACCGGATGGTAGTCATATAAATATACATCAACGCAAACATGTTTCAAGCACCTGCCCTTTCCCAAACCCACATCTTTTTGCATGACTTTTTCTTCTGCATGTTCCGTTTGAATCACTGTAAGAATAAGTTAGGGACTACTTGCCTCAGTCTGCATGGTCCATCGTTGCACCGATGTTCTTGGCTTCGCCAAGTGGAGTAATTATGCTTGAAGCCTCCTCCATTTGTGAAGGTATTTTGACATCTTTCTGGACAGAGATTCAATGTTCCGAAATTCAATATTTCGCACACTTGTCAGCTTGTCCAAAACAAATACAACAAAATAGATGATAGTTTACTGCCAAGCCATTTCCATTGCCATTACCATTACCTACCCACTGTTTTCAGCATGGTCAACGGCAGCTGCTGCCATGGTATCAGTGCCTTACCTGCGCCACTTCTGGGAACATCAGCGCCCGGGCGGCTGATGAGTTGGCGATTGATGAAGGGGTTCCTTCAGACTCCTGACGGCGACCACATGGGATGCGACACAGCAAGGCAAATCAAATCACCCAATAGTTACCAATAGTTTAGATGTGTAGTTTGGAGCTGGCAAGTGGAAGCCAGAGAGAGAAACAACAGAGAGCTTTGATGGTCACAGAAATGTCCTCAGTAGGCTCTTGTGCCAGGTGCAACAGGGATACTGTAGTCGCATTGAAAAATCTGCTAATCTCTCAGTTTTTTCATGATGCGCTCGGTGCTCGGTTTTCTTGAACCCTTGCCAGCTTGACAGCATTTGACCAAAATATCAAAATACTTTTTGGCACCCAGCTCTTGAACATGCGGTCCTTGTCCGTGGTATCATAGGGTTGCCCCCGCTTAGGTGGAAGCCCCATGAAGCGGGAGAGGAACATCGACACTACCACAATGCTCAACATGCAAATGATCTCCACGTTGTCAGAGATCATGACCTGATCTGTGGGGCCACTGTGAGAAAACACCAGCAGTGATGCTTCGCATGCCCCTGGCCTGGTCGTCCCATTGGGAGAATGGGCCACAGTAGAACCGACTATCAAAATTGGAAAGGAAAGCTGATGGAAGTGGTCGGCCGGCCGCCGGCCAACGCACCTCGTTGCGAAGCAACAGCACGCCGCCGAAGAAGATCAGAAGGATGCTGATTCCGCTGCGAAGTAGGCTGAAATGCTTGAACATCTCACTGACCTGGGGCCGCTGCTTCTCTCTGGCTGACAGATCGCTGCACACCTCTCTTCAGCTCATCTCTCTCTCTATCTCTCTCTCTCTCTCTCTCTCTCTCTCTCTCTCTCTCTCTGTCCTTCTTTTTTGTGGCCTCCGGGCTCTCTTGAGAATGCACCCATTGCTCTCCCAAGTTACGAACGCCAAGCCCATGAATCTAGTAGTTTCTTCTACATAACCCAGGTGGGTTGCAAAGTTGCAAAGCCTTGCAGCCCAACTCTGATCTTACCCTTCTTGTCAATAGGTTCAGTCGCCTCTAGTTAAATTGCATATCTTGAAGAGCACCAAAGTTGTTTGACACTGCAAGTGGCAAAATGATGCAAAATGATTGGGATTGAATCTCCTTGCCACTGGAAAAGGGACGCGCTCCGTGTAGTTTATTCTTTTCATCCACTAGTGCTGCCGAAAGTGATTGCATATGATATAATATGATATGATATGATATGATATGATGGTCTGGCTATACATGTCAATACAGCATTCTCCAGCTCTGTTTAATAAAGCACAGAAGAAATATGGACAGCCGCCTGCAGTTGTATATTCTGGGCATGGTTTGGAGTATCGAGAGGCATCCCTCCGGATAGGGAGCCAATGGCTACGTACAACGGTCCTACTAAATATCTTTGTAGTCCAAAATGTCCAAGATATGTAAAGTGCGCATCGCTTGGCGGCGTCTTTGTGAACCCCAAGACTGCTTTGGATACGTTGAATTCGTAATTAGGCGTGGCCACCTTCTTGGCATGATCGACACAAAAAGTTTCTGGGTTGTGCCCATATACTACCGTAGTAGCACTTATCAATGTAGGTTTTTTTTGAGTCAAACCCAGGTGGAGAAAAAAAACATGGTGTGTGCATATATAAATATATAATTATAAGTCAATTTCATTACATTCAGGTCTCATTACTTTACATTCAGGTCCTATAGAATCGTAAGTGGCTATCCACGACAGGTCCTCCACAAGCAAGTGTGGGATGGATTCATCCGAAATTTGCATAGGTTGGTGTGTTCGATCACACTTTGTGTGCCT
>Ga0126342_10019538_pt1 | contig 11496 bp, 10 predicted proteins | sample Cyp1metagenome_FD_92528 | JGI IMG/M metagenome (GOLD analysis project Ga0126342, IMG submission 92528) | Coral microbial communities from Lord Howe Island, Old Settlement Bay, Australia - Cyphastrea 1 metagenome | ecosystem: Host-associated > Invertebrates > Cnidaria > Coral ... | reverse complement strand
TTCGTTGGCCAGGACAGACAGTCATGGGTTCCTGGCCCCCTGCACTAGGTTTAAAAAAGGGAGAGGACAGAAGGAAGAGAAAGAGAGAAGTTTTACATCTATTTAGATGTTACACACACACACGCACGCACATATAATATATATATATATAATATTTATACACAATCACAACAAATGTATATATATATGTATAGAACACCAACATTTCACGCATCTGAATATAGATCGTGTTATAAATGATAAATGTACATAAATGTATAGATGTGCATAAGTACAAATATATACATAGATAACCATCCTGTGAATCCACAACAGTGAGGAATCAATTCATCCATGAAACATCATGAAACAACAAAATTGTGAACATTGATTCATCAAGAACCCAAAGCAATTTCTCTCTCTCTCTCTCTCAATATATCAGGCCTTCGGCACAGGAAAGCAACTGCTGAGGCAGCTGCTAAACGCCTTGGCGAGTGAAGCGGGACATGTCGCAGCGGTGGAAGTGAGATTGTCCATGTCATTTTGGGGACAGGCATTCAATTAACTGAACCTTCAACCCCAAAGCTAGGATTGATTTCAATCCCAAAACTTCCTTTTCATGTTCAATATCCCACTAAAGATACACAGAAAAAGGCTTCCCCAAACATGGATTGAATAATTATGATTGAATAGTCACGGGTATGGTGTCAAAAGCATGCAGCTCCCTGATGTTTACGTCAAACGAGCTGGTTATGGACGCTCATCCAGCCATCAGGAATCCTCGTGTGGAACCATGGGGCCAACCTTACTAAAACGACAGGACATTCAACCTTTTTATGTCTGTAAAGAGGCACATCAAACTATCATCATTTTTCATCACCTTCCGCGCACCTTCATAAACTGGGGTTTTGCATACTATGCACCATCATTTTGCAGGAACGCATTCCATTGGTCAAATGTCGGGTTTTTCCACGCCCGTCTCCAGCAAAAATTCAATCCGGAACTGTTTTTCTCTGGCAGTTTGTCTTCCAGCGCCACCATGATAGCCTGGCCATAGAAGAGATGGGATGAGCTAGGCACCCAAAAACTGTGGATGACCAAGCCAGCTTTTTGTTGGGTGTTTCATTCGAATGATTCAAAGAAAAAATCCACGGGAAACCCTAGATTTTACCACCAAATATAGAGTTTCATGCAGACTTTCCCTTGCAATTCTGGGTTGGTTCAGATCTTCAAAGACATCGAACCCGCAAGACCACATCAAATGTTGGCCGCTTGCAAATGCCAACAATCCCAAGTCAGGGGCGCCACACAGCTTTGATCAACGCAAATGCGGACGTGCAATGTCCAAATGAGCAGTAATCAGAAAAACGCAACCAGCTGTAGTTTTCAACATGTCTTTTAATTTTAGATAGACCTCCTCCCTCCAAATTCCTGTGATTTTGGATGATTTCGGGGTGGTTTTCTGAGCATCCTCTGGTTGGGACTGAAGGCCACATCGTCTGGCCCAAATGCTCCAGGTATGTGGATTCATTGATTCCAACTTCCCCCCCATTACCAACTGTTCTAAATGGCGCGTTGTCTTGGATTCTGCCTATTACTATGCAACGCCGAAGGAAGGTCCTTCTCCCTGTATACATCACCCATCTTCAAAATCAATCATAACTTCAAGCCCGGATTCAAAGCCATTATGGAGGATCTTTCACAGTAGTAATCATGAACTATGGTGAAGTAGTTTGAGATTGCTACATATCAAAATAATAACATAATTTAATAATGTATAAACAGTCCCGGCCTTTATTTGTTGGTTGAAGTTGAGACCCCTTTGAGTTGCTTGATCTCCCGATACCAGTGCACATTCGATGCCTATAACATCTGTGAATTTGCGGATCATCATCCCAGGTAGGATGCAAAATAAAGGCATGTGCTTCAAGCCACCAGCCTGATTTCATTGGGATTATTGGCGATATATTGGCGATATATTGGTATACAGTAGCCGAATATATTGGAAATTGACAAACATTATGTTCAAAATAAAAAGGTGAAACTCCAGGTATAACCAACAATCAAACCTCTATTGGGAATGGTTTACCACTAAGGTTTACCACATAATTAAAACACAAGCACCAATCAGTAAATCGTCCAAGTCGCACGACCACCAGCCACGTGCGTGCCGTTGATGAACAGCTGCGGGAGAACCTGCGGTGCAGCAGTCAAAACCTCATGACATCGCCTCGCATCGCAAACAATAGGATGAGAATAACTAACGAACAAACATGGGACGGGTATAGATGGATTTCAATGCAATTAATTACTCATCATATGAAAGTATAGGTGATTCATGGTGATTTATGGTGATTTGGGTATTGTTAATAATAATAATGAAAACAACACATGGATATCTGCGGTGGGACCTCAACGCACGGAAGAAGTTACAAGAGGTTTGATCCGGACCTATTGAGAAGGTATACTACAGTTGCCTGGTTTAAGTACAACTTGTCATTTTCTGGCATGGATCAAAAGTACGGACCATACCCCTTAGAGATATATGGGTCGGGGCTATGGATCGCTCGTGGGTGAAGCGTATGGATTGGTGCCTTACATGCTGAGCCGCTGCCATTTACTCCAGGTCCGGGTTGGGCACCTTCACATCATCATGAATGAATATGAATCACACTGGGGCCACACCAACCGCTGAAACTGGGTGTGAGTTTGTCTCAAAGATTCTCAAAATAGTGTGACGCCTATTCTTGATCCCTATTCTCTCCTCTCATTTAGCATCTCCTTTCCACCATTACTCGATGGCCAAATCTTGGAGTAAAAACATAGCAAAAACAACATTTTTGGACAGGCCCATATATCGACTGTATTTCCGAATCAAACATGGTTAAACATTAATGTGAAACCAACTTCTATCCGATAGTCTTAATTTATATCCACCTCCTAGCTCCCTTAAATCCGCACTATGATTCCTTCCTACCCCCTTCCCCCCTAAACAAAACTCTATGTTTGCGTGATGCTTGAACCCTCCTTATTTTTTTCCTGGACCGGACTCAACAAAAGGCGCATTTTTTCGCCTCCTCTCCGGAGAGCTCCTTGGCAATTTTCCGGATGCTCGGATTGCTTTTTTCATTGCTGCAATCAATGGCCTGCCGGATCCGCCGGGTTGCGGAGAGGTCAAACATCGTTCAATCATTTTCCCAGCTATAAACCTCCATTGAAGTCGGGAATTCGCCAGCCAAGCATGGACTACTGGATGTTTTTTATGTATGGTAAATAATGCATGGTAAATGTCTGGCTGAACTATAATCATTCACTAAACTGAAAACAGCCTCTGGTAAACTAACATAACTGTGGAAAATCACCATTTTTTATGGGTAAATCCACTATAAATGGCAATTTTCAATAGCTATGTTAGTTTACCAGAGGGTAGCTCTCATCATAGGGCCATTTGGGATCATTCCCCCATGGCAAATCTCAAGCTAACTACCATTCCAATGACATCACGACGTGAGTTCATGATCAAATTATTGCCAGAAATATCACTATGAAACCACATAAAGCACCATATATATCCATGAAATCCCTATATTGTTGATGGTTTGCTCTTCGCCAGTGCTGAGTTCCAATTTCGAAATTCGCTACCAAACTGGCATCGCCTGCGGTTTCGGGATCTACGGGCTTCAAAACCATCACGGGGAGAGGCGAGCACGATGCTTGTCTCCGTTCAATTGAGCGGGGTTTTGTTGAACATATGACTTTTCTGTGATATGTTTTTTTTTGTTTTCATGTTTTCTTTCAATTAATCCTACAGCGACATAATTTTCACGTGGCTGCGCAAGCATAATCACCTCCTATTGCCCGTGCAAGTCGCACGAGGCAAACAAACAGAGATCTCCGCAAATGAAACCTAACAAGGAAACCCAATCAAACATTTTTCTTTGGAATGGTATATGCTTGCTCAAGGGTGTCTATCTTACAATGTTTACATCTTCTGAGCTCTCTTGACTCGCAAGTCAGCTGAATGGTCTCAAAAACCTTCTCCGGACCTTCTGTCATCCCCAAAGCTACTGGCTGGTTCCTAGTACCTAGTTTGTGCCTTACATTAATCTTCACAACATTCACGACACAACTGGTTGGTGGTTGAGCCACCCCTCTGAAAAATATGAAAGTCAATGGGAAGGATGACATCCCATATATTATGGACAATAAAACATGTTTGAAACCACCAACCAGTATATATCTCATTAACCATTATTAACCACTATTATCCACCATTATCCACCATTATCCACTATTAACCACTATTATCCCATTATCATCCCTATAAAAGACCAGTAATGTCATTCAATGTCCATCAGTGCGGCTGGCCTTGAAGGGCAGCCCCAAGGCGTCCAGCCGCTGCACCACCCGGCGGCTCAGGCGTGTCTTGGGCTCCGTCAAGGGGCCCTCCAGGAAGAGCACCACGCGGAACTCCTCGCAGAAATCGAATGGCGATGCTTTATTAAACATCGGAAATATATAGGTGGAGGGATGTACCGATGGCCATAGCTATATACATGTGAGACATATGCACATTATACTTGTATTTCAATGTAATTCAATGTATTCATATATGTATACTGTATTTTATGTAGGCGGGATTGTATTCCCGTTGGGCAATGAGATCCAGATGTTCACCAAATGGGAGACGAATTCCCAGCGGAAGTCGCTTGTCGTTAGATCCTGCGGCGCATCATCACCTAGTGGTCGAGTGAGCCATTGAAAACAACAAAATAACATGTTGCACATCCAAGGAGTGATATCCCCATATTCCCATTGCCCATGTTTGTCAGTTTGTACATCCTTACAATCCAAATTGTGACGGTTAAACCGAAACCCATGTTATTTCTATTATATAGTGTTGCTCTTATTCTCCCAATAAACGTTCCGGATTTCAGATAATTTTACATAGGTCATGGGCCATGGGGATGTCGGATGATTGATCTTAGTGGTGTATCCCACTTGGCGAGCCGAGTCGTGAAGAGTTCCCCCATCAACATTTGCCAAAGCGGAGATTCCCCATTTCTGGACTAAAGATCATAATCATCCAGAAATACTAGCTGCTAGCTGCACAATCCTTAATGATATAATTAAATTATATATATATATATGTGTGTGTGTGCGTGTGTGATCATGAATTTTCAAACCATATTCCCCACTTCACATTAATATCATAACAATCTCAAGTTGGTGAATTATATCCCATCACTTTCCCATTAAAATTCCACTGAATCCTGGCGTGTTGCCACCATTGGGATCCATTTTGGATGCTCTCTCTCTCTCTCTCTCTCGCTCTCTCCCCTGGGCATCTTGTTTCCTAAGTCCCAACCATGCCCTAAAATGGAAGGAACAACAACACACATACACACACATACACACACACATATTTGGAGCCGCTAACTAGTATAATACTATAACTAAAATCGATATCACAAAAACCCATGAGATTACGACGTTGATGTAAAACACATCCATCAATAAATGTAGCTTTGTCTGAAAAAGGGTACCCTACATCCACCGGTTAAGCACTTTCCCCATTGAAATTGTTGTCTTTGAGTTCCCCCCCTAATTTCAGCCACAAACACAAGTATCATATCAAGGCAGTTGGGTATATCCCATTTATATCCCCATCAACATCCCATTCAATCACCATTTTTGTTGGATACAGTAAATCGCACTAAATACCATCAAATCTCCCATGCGTTGTTGGATAAATCAGGATTTGTGGGTGAAATTCCCATTTTTGATGGTTAAATCACCGGTCCTGCAGAACGCCTTTGACGATGTCCAGCATGGGCACCAGGTGCTCGCGGTCTTGGCGCCGAAACGACCATGGTCCAATGGTGGTGCCCTTTGGTAATCAAAGGCAGCCATGGAAAATGGCAATGTTTCGTACAATGTGAGGCCCCCAAGATAGCTGAGTTGGTTTATAACTCCAATAACTATGGTTTATGATAACTATAGTTACTGGGGCTTATAAACCAACTTATAACTGGGGGGCCTCACATTGTAGGCAGTATTCATGGTTTCATTAGTGGGAACAATGATGGTATTAATGCTGATATTGCTGGGGATCTTACTGGTGAAATCCATGAGGATTTTGATCATGCTGTTAACAGGGATTTTGTGATAGGGGGACATTGTGGTAAATAAAACAAAATTAATATCATCATCATCATCAGCATCATCATCATCGTCATCATCATCATCATCATCATCATCATCGGCAGCAGCAGCAGCAGCAGCAGCCGATTTGCAGAACACGCAACGTGTCTAGAACCGCCAACAAGTCTGCAATGGATTTCTGTTTTGTTCGGAGTTTTCGCTAGTTTCCCTCTCCATGGCGGAGTTTGATTTTTCTGTAGCGGCAGGGGCGAGAAGGTGCTTCACCAATCACGGTCTTCTCTTCCAAATCATCATGGTCTGATATTCACACCATGCCATGCCATTGGGCCACATCTGGCGATATCTGAATTCATATTCTCCATGCCCAAGGTGTGGTGCTTCCGTAGATACAGAAGTCAATTTGAAATAAAGGAGCTGCCGCATAGCTAGAGATCGACAGGTGCCCAAAACCAGGATCTACCCTCCAGTAAACGATGGAAAGTCACCATGATTAATGGGTAAATACAGTAGGCTATAACTGGACAATTTTCATTTGTTTTCCATTAGTTTACCAAAAGGTACATCTTCAAATGAATTTAATAGTAGGGCAACTGAAATTGCTGGCATTTGGGTTGTTTTTATCAGGAACCGAACTTGCTAACCAATCACTAGGGACCAGTTTCAAACAGCGTGTTCCCGGTGACGAAAAGAAACATCACGGGGAAGGAATACAGCCCAGTTTTAGGTACCACACTTAAATATCAGATTTTGATTGTTGGTAAAACATATTTCATCAAATGTACCCATTTTCATCCCAGAATACCACCTTCCCCACACACACACATGCACACCACGTGCATATATATATATATTTATTTATTTATGTGCGTGTGTTACAATATATATATATATATATGTATGTATGAATGTATAGAATTGTATAGTATACTATGGTGTTAAATCCCTATGTTTGCTGGTCTCATCACCACTATTTATTGGCTGTTTGATCGGTAATCTCCATTCCTCTGCATCAAAGGCACGGCCATCCTTCGTCAGCTGAAGCATGCCGCGGGAGCCATCCGGCACCGCCCAACGGCGGACCTGGCTTCCCCATCAGGGAGAGCTGGGGCCCAAGACAAGGCAAACAAAGAACATGGCAACTCTCTCTCTCTCTCTATATATATATATAGATACAATTACTTGTTGATTTATATAATTCTATTTATCGAATAATGAACCGTGTTTATTGGTACTGGAACAAATATATAATTGGGTTTGTTCATGGTCGTACACATGCATCCTGCCTGTGTAGACATCGAGTTGTGGGAACACACACACATATATATATAAATAAATAAATAGATATTATTACTATATATCTAATCTTATCGACGGAATGAATCGAAAACTACATAGTAATGTATAAAAGTGAGCGTATGGTCAGCAGCAATTTGGATGTCAGCAGCCTGATTGGCAATTGGCACCCTCTTCGCAAACATGGCACTGGGGAAATCCTCGTTTCTAGATGAATATGAAATTAACATGTAGATTTCACATGGCAAAATTGAAAGAGCTGGCCAAATCGGCAGGCCTTGGTTTACTTTAGGAGTGCATGGTTTGTTCTATCCTGAATCATGTTCAAATGTGTGTTGGTTGGCTGTATGGATCAAGGTTTGGAACTCAAACCTTTGATGGAATGCTGCAAGCTGCTATAGCTTGGAGGGACACACCTAGTTTTCCCGAAGGCTTGAACAAGAACAAGAGGTTAGATTGGTTAGATGATGTGTCGGTTCTAGTTCATGAATACCGCATAGTATCCCCATGATCCCACAGAGGTGCTGGGTGATGACCTCATATGCTTCACAGTCACACTCTCATTTGCTGAAAACTTGATCCTTTCAACCCCCTCAAAAATTATGCAAACTTCAGCCAGCCTCAACAAACCTGAAAACTGATGAATATACATACACATGTATATATATATATATATTATAGTCATATCGCACCAATAAATCATAAACCATTATATATGTATACGTACCAATATATCATAAACCATTATATATGTATACGTACCAATATATCATAAACCATTATATTTGTATACGTACCAATATATCATAAACCATTATATATGTATACGTACCAACATATCATAAACCATTATATATGTATACGTACCAATATATCATAAACCATTACATTATATATATATAAGTTGATCACATTTTGTTCCTCCCAGCCCCCCGGCAGCCGCGCCCTTGCCCTTCGCCTTGAAGCTCAGCGGCAGCTTCTTCTGCAGCAACGCCTGGCGTACAGCACGCTGCACCGCCTTGTTGGAGCGCACCTGGGCAGCGTCACCTGGAAGTTGTTGATGATTTATATCTGTGTAATATTCAATGGGAATTTCAGGATCCTAAAATGGAGGTACTGTACCATATAAGGCCATATTTTCTGGGGATATCCTCTTACATAGGCCTTATATAGGCCGTATATATGGTAGGTACCTCCAATTTAGGATCCTGGAATGGCCATTGAAATATTGTGTAATGCACCTGGACGGGTTACCAAAGATTTACGATTTTTTTCATATTTATCCTACTAAGATTTATCCTAAGATTTACCTATATGTGAAATATTGTGTATAATACAACCATCAAAAATAGACTTGTTTACTATTTGCCCCCGTACTCATGCTAGGTGATAAGATACAGGTATATGCAATGTAACCCCGCCAAAAAGACTACTACTGTAGATGTTTGTTTCACTATATGATTACGCATCTGACCTATTTTGTCGTCAGAGAATGGGCAAATATGCCTAAATTATACGAACATGTATCTCAACGATTTTGTTTGATCAATGTTATGTGCAACTATGGTGAACGAAATCCTCTGGAATAGATTTAAAAAATGCCGTTTTCATCTATCCTTCAAACACAAGGAGCTATGTGTAATGTAAAAATGGTATTGTTAGTGAATATCAACAATATATTATTTTGATCGATATGACCGATGGCATTGTTGACAATGAATATGTTAATGATCAATGTTGGTATACACATATGACCTATAGTCCAGTCATGAGCTGTAGTATGACTATGTGAGTATCAATATAGCAAATCATAGTAAATAAATTGCAACATCGATATACAAATTATGGCAAATTAATTGTTATCGACAATTCATAGGGGCAATTGCTAAATATATGCTATCTTTACTGGCTACCAACTCGCAGTCGCTATTGGTTTAACTGTTACATATATATATAGTATATATAACTGTAACGAAACGTGTATATATATATATATATTTATATATATATGTATACGTTATAGACTGATTATAACAGCGGATGTTTACCTATTGTAAAGTGATCGACATGATCCAGGTCCTCTGGCCAAATGTAAGCAATTTGAACCTACATTCGCCCCAAGGCAACTGATCAATATAACTGTTTGAGTTTTTTGTCAAACTGCCTGAAAATATGTTGGATATGTCAAACGCGTGATTATCTTTTGGCAGGCAAGTGCCTGCTGATGCTAGGTAATAGGTTACAGATTGACCTGTTGTTTCTTTCGAGCAAGTGCACCAGGCCTTAACTTGTCTCATTAAGCATCGATCCAAACGACACTGACGCCTGTTTGCGGTGGGACAACAATGAGACCGATCAGGGTTTCTGAGGGGAATTGTCCCCATTCCGGTCAGATTTCCATCGTCCACCCTCACCACGCGGCCAATCTTTCATACGATGAACATATATTACATATATCATATATCTATGTATAAATGTGGATTTAGCTGCTTAGGTTTAGGTAACTATCCATGCAATGTTTGTAGATATATCATTTTATCATTTTATATATATGCAAAATATATCCACACTCTGATTAGTTTAGTCACCTTTCTTTCAGGAATTATTGGGGGTATCATCCAGGCCGGTTAAAAGTCCCTTTTTATCCTAGTTCAATTTATATATATATATGTTATATATGTGTGTGTATGTGTGTGTGATTTTCCCACTAAAACCCTCCATTTATAGGCGCTGTTCCATTGCCCGCCTTTGATACCCCAAGGGCAAGCCCTCAATTTCAGATTCCCATCCACCTCGCCTGCTTCCCATCCACTTCCAGGATCACATCTCCCACGCGCCAGCCAGCATTAAAGGCCTCCCGCACCACCACGCGGCTGACAGTCACCTGGTTGTGCACCAGGTTGATGCCTGGAGGATGAGGATGGAAAAAAAACCCAGGAGATATTCCAAACAATATATGAAATAAATATCTATGAGATACATATGATCCAGCAAACGTATGCGATTAAAGAATCTAGATAAACATGTCAAACAAATATGAAACGTCATTAACTATTATATATAAATATCTATGACAATGGTAGGTTAAGATAATGATCAAATGATGCAATGGGTTTATATGATAAAGACTTAATGAATTCACACCAGGGGCCTGTTGGTACGGTTAGGTCCCAGTTCCAAAATTCAGAGATTTGAGGTAAATATATTATATCTATGTTAAATGAATGTATACAGTAAACATATGAACAGTAAATATATATATATATATATATGTTTATGATGTACATGTATAATTCATATAATCGTGTGTATATTTATATTATATATACACGTAGAGAGCCCTCCAAATATATACAAAACTTCATAGGATTTTGTGTGCAATTGTTCTGCGTGCATATATACATATAATTATATATATTATTATTCTGTTTCAACCCTCCAGAAGAGTGATGCTTCTCCAAATCTCATGGGCCCAAATCTCATTAATCCCAGGCCTAGGCGAGACTTAGGAAGCTGATCCATGATGATTTGCACCTCGGAAGGTGCGACGTTTCCATCAAACCCCTCTTGGATGTGCATCCTAGTTGGTAAATAGATGTAAATAGCACATAACCATAATATTGGTCCCCAGTCAACTTAAAACTTGTAGCATATACCCAAGTTTTACTAGGTTATAAAGCATCTACTAACTGGGATGCGCCCCCCAGTATGAATCAAGGGCCTTATTGAATCATTATTGTTTGGGGCGGCTTACCTTTGGGGGTTTAAACTTTCATGAGAGTTGAGTTAACGTCCAGGTAGCAAACGAGGTTACTGAAATATCAAACAGGTATCCTCCAGTAATCAAACACAGCAGTTGGAAACCCCCCATTTATAGAAACATGTCCCATTCTACAAAGCCTCCGTCAAAATCGGATTTTCCATTGCCATGTTCGACTGGCATTCTATCTGACATATCTTCTGACATTCTATTTGGCATTCTATCTGGCATATCTTCTGGCATTCTATCTGACATATCTTCTGACATTCTATCTGGCATATCTTCTGGCATATATTCTG
>Ga0126342_10019537_pt1 | contig 11496 bp, 15 predicted proteins | sample Cyp1metagenome_FD_92528 | JGI IMG/M metagenome (GOLD analysis project Ga0126342, IMG submission 92528) | Coral microbial communities from Lord Howe Island, Old Settlement Bay, Australia - Cyphastrea 1 metagenome | ecosystem: Host-associated > Invertebrates > Cnidaria > Coral ... | reverse complement strand
TTTTGTAGTTGTATATGTTGAGTTAGTTGAAGCATCCAACATAAAATCTCATTAGCATTTTGTAGTTGTACAAGTTGAATAGTTGAAGCATCCAACATAAAATCTCATTTGCATTTTGTAGCTGTACAGGTTGAATAGTTGAACAGTGCGTGACATGTACATGGACACAAACAGATCATGAAGCGTTACAGAATGCCATCTAACAAACTGCACGGGGTCAACACTTGATCCAACTAAATTCAATCATTGACAACTACAAAACGTTCTCCGATTTATGTTGGTCGGAACTTTGGATGGCAAAGACCCACCTACAAAATGTCATTGGGAAAAATCATGTTAGCAATTCCGACGTTCAGCTATTTTTTAACTTCAAATGCATTGGATTTTGTAGTACTGGTTTTGAATTATTTTCCGAGCCAGAAAGAGTTATGTTCTTCATTTTGTAGCCGCAAAAAAAGTAACATGCACTGCATTTTGTAGTTGTGCACCCTATGCATTCCGCTTTGTATCTACCAAAACCATCTGCACAACTCCTCCCCCCTTATCTGAACCCTGATGCATTTCTTAGGACTGCGTGGATGAGAGCTCACAACTCTGACCTTCATCCAAATTGAGGAAGCCGGCGAGCTCGAGCAGGCGGCACATGCGCCGTAGGCATGGTTCCGGAAACCTCATTGCCGAACAGATGGCCCCATAATGCCATTCTCGAAAGAGACGTTCGAGAGGAGAAAGAATGTTGCCGCACTATCCACCTCCAATCTGGTCTTCCCTACGAGTACCACACTTACAGCTATCCATATGCTTGCCTCTCAATGTCATTTGACAAGCCTTCAATAGCTGATCCCGACAAAACCCATTGGGAATCGCTTACTAGGAATAAGTTTGGTGGCATGAGGTTATGTTTTGGTCAGTTAGTGTATTACCGTAGGAAGTCACCCACCAAAAGGACTTTGGAACCAAACATGTCACCTGGTCTCTTTTTGGGTTGGAGGATTGATCCCGGTTTTAGATATAGGAATGTCGTTAGGGTGCTAGACTACCAAGAGTATCGCACTGGAGGTGGGAATTCAGCCGTTGATGTTCCAGAAGCAGAAATCTTTGTCCCTGAAGGTGATCCTGTTTTTCCGGTAGGTTTTTCACGCCACCAAGCTCTCATCAAGGGCGATAACCCAGATGATCTTAAGTTGCCTGAATATGCCTTAAAGGATGTGCCCTTCCCCAAGGAGGGCGGAATAGCCTCACCCTCTACACCAGGTCTCAAAAGTCGTTGTGTTTATATAACCGTAGACCGTATCCTTAAACAGGGTCGTCCTTAACCATGTTTTTGCCATGGTTTGTAGTACCTAAAGTTAAGTGTGGGTTTTGGGCTGTACGTTTTGTATTAAGTAAGGGGACGGCGCGAGGGGGGGCCAGGGCGGCGCAAAAAACAAACAGCTCAAAATGACGAGTAAAAACATATATGTATAGCCTACAACTTGAAACAAAATTCGACGAATCGTGTTGTGCTGGAGAAATTACTTGTAAAATCTTGCTAGTAGTGGCACACTTCTCGGCGACAAATCGTATTACAAGTTGCATGAAGTTGCCCTGAGAAATATCGGCGACAAATCATATTACAAGTTGCATGAAGTTGCCCTGAGAAAACCGTGCAGGAAAAGAGCGGCAACAACAAGGTGGGACGGGCTGGGCCAAAAACAAACAGCCTACAACTTGAAGCAAACTTCGACGAATCGCCTTGTGGAGAAATTACTTGTAGGATCTTGTTAATGGTGGCGCAATTAGTGGCGACGGCGCAAAACTGGTTGCCAAAAAAAAAATCCTCGATTTTATGCCCCATTGATTACCCCTTATTTCGAGTAGCGCCAACGAAGTGTGTTGCGGACAGAGTCAAATTGTGGAAATAGTTTTGGTTTTCACGCACTGTGTAAAGTCATCATCTGTGACAGTGCAAGAACAATTGAGGAAGTAACGCGTTGTTGTCTACTAGCGACACATGTACTTTCGCAGGCAGGGGTAAGGGATTGAGCTTCTGAGCATTGCCCCACAAGAAGTCGTCACATTATCAAAGTTTAGCGGTAGGACGCATTTACAGGGGAAAATCAACTGGAAAAATCAACTGTCCCCTGTGCATCCCTATGCGGCTTTCAGCACAACATTTCCTTGGCCAAATACTTCGGGTCACCACCAAGGTGGATGGAAAATTTTGCGTCCACATTTCCTAGCCACCAGCGTTAGCAAATTGGAACCTGTTGGAGCTATTGGAGAACTCTGATTGCAATGCCTCACAGGAGCTTGGCCTGCTCCAAAAAAGATGCTGCAGCCGAAGTCAAGCTGCCAAACATGAAGGGCAGCGGCACCCGCACTAGTTTGTGCCTTCGGTGGCTCTTCCAGGGAGCCAGTGAAGAACAGCAACTTGGCTCAAAGGCTTTTCAAGCAACAAAGCGGCTTTTCTTTCCCCGTAGCTGTCTCCATATATAGGCGTAAATGTCATTTCGATGAATTTATTGAAAACAAGATCTTTGCTGCGCCAACAAAGCGATTCTTGAAATTGCATGCAGCAGGTCTGAAACCATGCTTTGTTTTTCCCCACCCGCCAGGTGAGGGCTGTTAGGTTTTATCAGAGGTATAGAATGCAAGATAGAATGCTAGAAAACATATCAGAAAGAATGGCAGGTAGAATGCCACATCATTTGCCAGAAAGAATGCCAGATAGATTGCCAGAAAGAATGTCAGGATGTGTTTCAAATATGTATGGCAACATAATATTATATATATACATATATATATATACATATATATACATATACATATATATATATATATGTTTTTTTGATATTCCATGGTGGGGATCACTCTAAGTAAAGGTAATTTGTGCTGTCCCATCTTCCAGCATCAGCATGCTGAGGGTCACCGAAAAAATCAATGCCGAGCTGGCAAAGCTGCCGTGTGGACTCCAGCTTGGTGCCTGGGCGGGCCTTCTTAGCCTGCATGCAGTGTCACTAATTGTTGCTGTTGAACAGCATTTGGGTTGACACGTTTTTCTTCTGCTGGGGTTGACCACTGGCTCATGATTCACGCGCGCGTGAAATGATTTAAGCCACTTTAAGCTGGAACGTGGTCTGAATTATATATATATATTATTGTTCGTGTGTGTGTGCCTGCAGATGTCACACGTCCGCCCGCTCAGCTTCCTTTCCACCAGGTTTGGACGAAACACTGGCCGGCCTCTGCAAATTGGTGCAGGTAATTCGCAACCTGTCCACACAGGGTGGGAAGGGCTGCCAGCTCAACAATTGGCGGCATTCCTCTCGTCCGCAGATCCAAGCAGAGTGGCAGGCCCTTGCGGATGAGCCATTCAGAAGCGCAGAGGCCCCTTGGATGTTCCGTTCTTATTGATCAACATGCCACGGGCCATGGGTGAGTTGTGCCAACAAGTCGGGATTTCTGACATCTAAATTCTCCCGATATGCATTTTGGCTGACACACTTGATGTTTTTTGTTGTTTTTGGTATTGACATGCTTCAGTCCGTTTTCCAATGCAAGGGTTGCGTTGAATTGAGTTAGAAGAAAAAAGAGCATTCTCACTCCAGGTTTTTGATTTCGGTGCAATTCGACCCATTCGGTTTTGATAATTTGGCACATTTTGCCCCCAAGGCAAAGCGCAAAGCTTCGGCATTGAAAAGTGTGGGGACCAAAAAAAGACGCCCGGGCACTTAGTCTTCTGTCTTTGGCCTTGGCAAGGCTCTGCGATAAATCATATGTTTTCCAACTTTCTTTCTGGTGTCCAAATATGTGGACATTGTCGCACCTTTTCTGACGAATCAAATTTGTTGCTGAGAACCGCCATTTACCATGTCAGTGGTCTCAAATCTGTATTGAAGGACACCTGGAACGCGCGAAACCAGAATGGTGAAAAGCATGATGGAACCAACTTTGTTTTGTTTTACTACCCTGGCATGACAGAAACGTGCTAGGAAAAGCATCCTGCAAGGATTCCTGGACACCCGGCACATAGTCTTTTGCTTTTGGCCTTGGCAAGGCGCTGCGAGAAACCATGTGATTTCAAGCTTTCTTTCTGGTGTCAATTTTTGTGGATCATTGTCGCACCTATTCTGACGGATCAAATTCGTTGCTGAGAAACACAATTTGTTTCGCACTTTCCAAGTTTCCTTCAATGTAGTTTTGACTCATTGTGCGGTTATCTTAAGATTCTAAAACACCCCCAAGGTCGTTAATTTGAACATGCTGGCGAGCGTCTGGTTCGGCCCAGGCCAGTGAGTGTGTGTTTTCTGTTAGCCGGCGACCGCCAGATTTGTACAAGAACATGTTGACTTTTTAACCAACAGAGCAATCAAAGTTGGACGGTCCCAATTCGCACCAGTACTACCAGGGAAGCCTGTGTCGGAAGTTTCAAAATGGTAAAGATCTATAGGAAGAGGTTGTTGGGTTGCAAGGATGGCCAGGCGGTTCGACGACAGATCGGGTCGCAAGATGCTTGGAGTCTGCCACTGTAAGTCTATCTCTGTGCTTATTGATTTGTTTAATTTCATTTAGTATCTTTATATATATATCTCTTTATTCTATATACCTACCTATCTTTCTGTCTTTCTATTCGTCTAGTCTAATCTCATGATTAAATCCAATCTGACCAACCCTACCGTAACCTACCCTCATGATCTACGCTATCCTATTTATCCTTTCCTGTCTGTCCTTGCCTATCTAACCTTTCCTCTCTATTTATTCCTTTTATCTAGCATTGCTTTCCTTCGTTCTATCTATCCATCCATCTATCTATCTATCCATCTATCCATCTATCTATTAGTCTATCGATCTGTATCTCTATATCTATATCTATATCTAATATCTATATCTAATATCTATATCTCTATCTATATCTATATCTATATACCTATCCATGCCTATCTATACCTGACTTTACCTATCTTTCGATCTTATCCACTTGAATCTATCCACCTACAAATCGTCCAGTTCATCCATCCATATATTATATTGAACTATGTCTAAATTGGGTTCGAAGCCATGATAACGAAGCTGCTCCAGGGGGAGACTCTGCTTAAAAATTGCATGTTGATGTCGAACTCGGTCCATTCCAATGCAATTTATTTAGTAATTTTGCAGTTCATGTGTCAAAAATACTGGGCCTGCCACGAAAGAGTTTCACACCTGTCAGATGACGTGATATCCAAAAATGAAGATGTTAGTTAATGTGTGATGTTCAAAAACATTCTCTGGTCCCCTGCGCCAGCCAAACGAAATTCCTTTCTCACTTCAGGCACCGGCACGCCTGCCAAGTTTTTGCAACCCCCACGAACCCCTGCGCCTGCCACGCATTCCACAACGTGTCACACGCAGCGCACTTGGAACTTCAAACGGGCGTTACATCGCTTTCGCCATCTCTTCTAAACTTCGACGAATCAGAACTTTCCTTTGAGCGCGTTCTGCGGGGGAGGGGGGCAGGGCGGTGCATAAAATATGCATGGGGTTGTAAGTAAAAGAAGTCATATTTGGGAGTTTGCACTACAAATCCACGTTTTTTTCTTCAATCAACATGATGTTTCTGCCAGGGCAGTTGACCAGAGCAACATTTTCGGAGGCAGCAGCAGCAGCCACAACCCGAAAGAAAAAGGAATCTCAGACAACCTTGTGAACCTATTTCACAGCCTCGAAATTGTGATGAGATCACGATAAGAAGGAATGCAAAACATACGGTGTCCATTTCCTATTTTTCCATTGCACAAAAATGGATGTTTGGGTCCCGATCCATCTCAATCTGATTGATTGCAGTGCGATGGGGTTGAGGACTTCATGCTCAAAGCGGATGCTTTTGATTTCTCAAAAGTTTGGCACTTAATATCATAACCATTCGACAGTGACAAAGTTTCTTTGAACATCGATATCCAGATGAATTAGGTCCAGAGGTTTGCATCAAGTGGAACTGCAAACTGCAAAACATAACTTGGTTGATCACCTTGACAAGAAAGTAATATATTGAAAATGGTGTTCCCGTAACAGCTTCAGATTTGACATGTCGCGGGGAAAACCAAAATCAGAGAAAACAAAAGGCTTCATTATGATTGTGTGTTGATTATTGTTGTAAACCTCCAGTAGTAAATATGCGAATATCATAGACAAACAATGTTAAACAGTATAATCTTGTTTTGTGTTTGGCATCACCTCAAACCTAAAGCTTGGCAATGGCCTGCCACAGTGCCAAAAGGATGCAAGTGGGCATCATGCGTGGCAAGTTTTTGCTGCTGCTGCTGCTTCGCCAAGGTTTCATCAATGTGGCCCATACAAAAAAAAAAGTTCTCGAACACGAATGTCGGTTTCCTTTCATCGGTTTCTCAGGTTTTGGGATTTATGTATGTAGGAGGCTGCAAGGCATCATGCAGGGAATGTAGAATGGTGAAGGTCCATGGAGAGAATGACACCAGTGATTTATTGTACCATGAGATGACCCATGGCCACTGTGATTTCCTCGGAGGAAAGCGTTGATGTGTGAAGAGTGGCAGAGGCGTGCGGGCAACTCATCTTTTGCTTTTTTGTGTAAGTTTTTTGTTTGAATTCTGCCGGGTTGGATTTCATGCGCTGGATCATGAAATCCCATTGGGTTTGTGGGGCATTTTTCGGGTGGAAATTTCATTTTGCAGCGAATATGTGCCGGTCTGCGCCAAATGAAACCCATTTTCGTTTTAATTATCAACATTGAAACCACTGTTGACTGTGCCTGGCGCACTTTCCGGTGTATCCATTGTCCATTCCAAGCTCAAGTTGACGGACAGCAGCGACCAGTGACCATGTTATAGATCTGAATGATAATGAATTTAGCAAACAAGTGGCCAGCCACCGCCATTCAATGCAATAATAAAACATCACCATGGATACAGGTTATAGTCGCCATCAGAAGTTGACTCTTGGTATCCCCAAGGTGCACGCAGATCTGAATCATTAGGGTTGTTTTCTTGGGACGGATCTCAACCACTTCGTGTGTTTGCCATGGCCAGCAAAGATGTCCGGCGCTTTGTTGAGCTAGAGGACAATTGGGAACTCGTGTTTGACAAGAGGGGCACCAAAAGGAAGGGAAGTGCAGCTGCCGAGAGATTTGAAAAGTACAAAAGTACAAACAAGCGAAAACATATGCCGAGTTCAAAAAGTGTGGAGGCCTCAAAATTGACCTTCAGAACGATTTCCGGAAGAGGTTTGTCCATTTCATCCCTCCAGATGGAAAAGAACACCACAATGTCGAGGATGACGATTGTGCTGAACAACCCCATGACGCAGCTGAACCCCTTCATGGTCAAGGCGAAGCTCCTGACCAAAATCAAGATCGCGAACCGGTCAGCGCGAAAGTGGTGAAGGAAAAGCTGGACGAACTTTTATCGGGGCCGGTTCGGAAAGCCATAGCAGATTTGAGAGAAGATGTAGCTCCTAGGGATCGCAAGGACTTGACCCGAAAAGAACGATACTGGCTGCTGAGGTCTCACCTGATCTTTTGTAGAAAAGTGTTTGCGAATGTTACAGAAATCTTGAACAGCCGCATGGCGGACATCGAATTTCTTGAAGAAAACGTCCTTTTGCTTGGTGCGGGCAACTTTTCCACCGGAGAAGTTCCAGGCGCAAACTGTGCCTCGGCCCAGCAGAATGTTTGTCACGCCGTGATGTTCGATGTTACTTTGGATTGTATTTTTTGCGGGTCATTGTAGAATGAGAGACAGTGTGATAGATTCATGATCAAATTCAAATACCACGGGATGTGATTTCCGGCCGACCATCGTGACAATGACAGTGCGTGACAGCACCACATGAGCAAATTCCATACAAGAAAGGTTGCTAGGATTGACTGATAGGAAACCCATGCTGGTGGTTGTCGCTGATGTTCATTGAGTCCAGGATTTGGCAACTATGATTTTACACCCCTCAAATTTCAATATAGCATATCGAAACACACATCCCAGAGAATTTCTATTTGGAGGCTTCGAGACAGCCCTTTGGGACATGCATTACAACGCCAAGCTGGACTTCCAGCCGTTGAACTTCGTTGTCACGATGCAGATGATCGGCGACGATTCTTCTCCCCAGTCCAAGGACTTCAGACATGTCTTTTGGAGTTTTGCAGAAAATGACGGTACCTGTGCCCAATTTATTGTCCGGGAGTTTCTGCACATGGGATATCCGGCAGTAAATGTGCGTATTGTTTTTCAACATAAATAAATAATATTTACACACAGACTTCCTTTAGAAGTGTTCATATACAAATGTATTGACCATGGAGACATCGCCGTGGAGACGGACGGGAACACTCTTTCATGTACAAACAGGCCATTGCCATTTGTGGAAACAAAGATTCTTTTGGCGAAGAAAACCCCCTATAGTTAGCCGGCCGAAAAATAAAACCCACATAGATTGCATGTCAATGACAGGCTTGGTTTGCGCAAAGCTTGGATAAACTCCGACCTCCATAGCCACCGCTCAGGGAATGAATCGGTGAGACCGCTCTTGGAGAAAAATTTGGTGAAAAAACCCGTAGGTGACGAGGCTCTTCCGTGCTGATGATTTGACTTGGGCCAGAAATCACATGAAAACAAGCTAGCTACAAAGCCTGATACGCACACCGTGCCAATATAAAGCTCATTTGTTTTTGGTAGGTGCCTGTGCCCAGGCCACGAAGAAGATGCTGTTTTCCGAAGTGAAGGTGGCAGCAGTGATTTGTTGGTTGGGCTCACGTGGGCAGCAGACGGGGTGCCCTGGCAATCAACAGCTGCCCTATATGAAAGCCCTACATCTCAAGTTTGTTGTTTCCTCCAGAACATGATTTGATATGGCGAACAGATGTGATCTTTCCAAGCTTTGGAATCTGTGCTAGCATTGTTGAATTGACGCTTTGCATTCATTCCACATTGGCCCAGGTTCCGCCTGGAAAAACTCACGCTTGATGACACGCAGTACCTGTCCCTGCAGCATTTGGGCTACAACATTTCGCCGCTGACGGATTTTCGGCTTAAATGATTTGGTTTGGCGGCCTTTGTGATTTAGTTACACGGGTAAAAAAGAAACAATTGGAGTATCCATATGACCCACACGACCGCCCATGACGGCAATCCCCATCTGGCAAAACAAATCAGCCATATCAGTCTTGGGGGCTTTGTTGGGCAAATTAGGGGTCTAGACGGTTCGTTTGTGGCCATATTGAGGTTTGAAAAGCAACTTCAACCGAATGTTTGTCGGGTTGGGGTTGGTTTTGGGCCTATTTTGTAGCCACTTCAAGGTCTTTGAAGTGGAAATTGGGGGCGTAGACGGTTCGTTTTGGGCCATATTGGGGTGTGAAAAGCAACCTCAACCGAATGTTTGCCGGGCCTATTTTATGGCCACTTCAAGGTCTTTGTGGGGCAAATTGGGGGCCTAGACGGTTCGTTTTGGGCCATATTGGGGTGTGAAAAGCAACCTCCACCGAATATTTGTGGGGTTGGGGTTGCTCTGGCAGCTGTGGCGGCTGTGCTTTGCCGCTGTGGCGGCTGTGGCGGCTGTGCTTTGCAGCTGTGGCGGCTGAGCTTTGCAGCTGTGGCGGCTGTGCTTTGCAGCTGTGGCGGCTGTGCTTTGGAGCTGTGGCGCCTCTGGGATCTGCCATAACCATTATCTGGTGGACGTTGTTTAGCCAAATTGGGAAATCGCAACATCATCCTCCAATGAATGGGAGATCAAATAATCCAGCCAAAACGAATCATGCAATGGGAGAGAGGTGCCACTTTGTTACTTAGCTGGGATCATAGATACAGGTTAACAATGGTTTTCTTGTTCATTAAAACGGTTCATTCGATGTTTCAGGTACCCGTGTCTGCAAGCAGTTGAGACCTTGTTTTGGGTGTTTGCAGCCATACATAATGAAGGCTATGAAAGTCCCCATTATCATCTGCTAGAATCTGTGGCATGTTACGGGAGAACTGGATGGCGGTGACCATCTCACATCACTGGGGGGGTTCATACATGATAAGTTACTGTGGTAGAAACACCAAGTCATGCCTGAACAAATCCTGCTGGTTTGATTCGAAATATTCTATTGGGTTTGCTGTGATACCTCAGCAAATAAAGTGCCAACATGTGCCAACTTTTTCGTGGGGAGCGCGGTGCACCTGTATCTACATGTATATAATATATATATATATATATATTTGCATGTATATAGATTTACCAAAAAAAAATGTATAATATATATATATATATTGTTGCCGAATATGCATTTTTTGCTGCTATCTTCGTCGCACCGGAAACCATGTACTGAAAGACCACACGCAACGCGTAGAACGTTTCCAAAGAGTATTTTATAAGGTCCATCTTGTTTGTGTGCTTCTGAGGCCATCCTTGGCCAGCGAACTTTGTCCAATCGGAGAGAAAAAAAGATGGCAGAGGATTCATAAAAGGAAAAAATAGAGTAGAGTTAAGCATCAAACATCCCTAGGCAGTTGTTAGGCAGCTGTTAGGTACTACACGGAGTTGTTTAGGACAGCCCCGTTAAATGGAAAGAGACACCTGGCTGCAAAGGCTGCACTGGCCACTCACGTGCGCACACTGATGAGTGCAGAACCCGCTTCTCAGTGCTGGTAGAAAAAGAAAAGGAAGCTGAAAGGGAAAAGAAAGCTCCACTAGCAAGTGAAACCGAAGTAGAAGACAAGGATGATGAAGCCCATGGTTTTATTTTCCGAGGTGAGGAAATCTCTGACCCAATCCCTTCACACCTCTCCCACGATTAAAAGAGCTTTTCAAAAGTATCTTTATAGATGAAGAACCACCAGGGTCAGCCGAACCCAGTGCTCCCGCCGAGCCTGCTGCCACTGTTTCTGGTGTAGCTATCCTTCCCCTCCCGAAATCAAAGCTATGGTCACTAAGCTTCTGTCTCGTGCAGAGATGTTGTCAAACCCTAAAGCGCTTGAGGCAATTCGCGCCGAAGCTGACGGTTTAGTCAAAGCAGGCACATGGAATCTCAGCTCAGTCCGCGAAAAGGAAGACGTTCGCAAGGAAGCTAAAGCTTCCGGTGTATCCGTACACTTTGGTCAGTTAATGACCATTGCGTCCATCAAATTCTATGAACTTGCTGACCATCTTCACAAGATGAAGGGTCGCATAGTCTACCGCGGAGACTGCGCGAAAGACGAGCATGGTGCAGCGGCCGTCTATCAAGAACTCGGCGCTAATCCTACCTCCGTCCAACGGCTCAACGCCTGCTTAGCGTATGGGTCGCTGCCGGGAAACCGCGCGACAGCCGCCGATGCGGTCAAAGCTTACGTTCAAGCGCTGTTGTCTTCAAAATATAAAACTTGGATTGAGCTCCCTCCTGAGCTCCGCCCTAAGGGAAGCAACAGTTTGTTAAGCCCGTAGTCCTTTTAATCAAAGCCTTATACGGTCATCCCGATGCCGGAGGCCTGTGGGAGCAACACCTAAAAGTCATCATCAAGAACCTTGGAGGGCAAGAGGTCCCTGAAT
>Ga0126342_10019536_pt1 | contig 11497 bp, 7 predicted proteins | sample Cyp1metagenome_FD_92528 | JGI IMG/M metagenome (GOLD analysis project Ga0126342, IMG submission 92528) | Coral microbial communities from Lord Howe Island, Old Settlement Bay, Australia - Cyphastrea 1 metagenome | ecosystem: Host-associated > Invertebrates > Cnidaria > Coral ... | reverse complement strand
TTGTTCCAAAAATCATCACGGTTTGTGTACCCGGCCGTAGTGCTGAGATTTTCCCAGAAACATACATGTTTGGAACAAAGTGAATCATTTTTTGGTTTGTTTGACCTATCTTCTTAGAACGACGATTTTTTCCTCGGCAGTGGAGGGTCGAGGATATTATCATTTCATATATGTGTATATCAGATACGTGCATACCAAATTACAGAAGGATGAGGATAAGATGAGGAAACATCAAAACTGCTGAGGCCACGGACACCTGGATGTTGCGGATTTCACCTGGCGAAATTCTGGCCTTTTCCCATCGAATTTAAAGGTGCAGAGTTTCCCTTCATCCAATTCGGGAATCACACACACACACATATATATATGATACAACACATATATTATCATATGTATGGCTTACACAGAGAGGGAGAGAGATAGATAGATAGGTAGATAGATAGATAGATGGATAGATAGATGAGATGAGATGAGATGAGATTAGATTAGATTAGATTGGGTTAGATTAGATTTTATTAGATTAGATTAGATAGAGAGAGAGAGAGAGATAGATAGATAGATAGATAGATAGGTAGGTGGATAGGTAGATAAGTAGAGAATTAGATTGGTAGATAGGTAGATAGGTAGATATAGATAGGTAGGTAGGTCAATAGGTAGAAAGCTAGATAGGTAGATAGGTAGATAGATAGGTAGGTAGGTAGATAGGTAGAGAGGCAAAGAGGTTGATAGGTAGATAGATATATTTGATTGAAAGATAATATGACATAATATGACTATGTTCTTTTGCAATGTTAGATGGTTGCCCGAAAGCAAAACAGGGTTTCAATTTATACATTGGAATCTGTATTGTCACCTACTGAGACCTACTGTATAGGTACAGAACTTTCATTCTATGAATGGTGTTTTCAATCCCTGTCACTCGACAAAACACGGTCGGACAGTGACAGCATAATCCGCTAGCATTCAAACTTCCAAGGAGACGGAAATCAATGCAGCCAGGATTCACATGTAGGTAACACACACACATATTAAATGTGTATATATATATATATGCATATATACTCACATTTGTTCCACCATGACTTGAGGTCGGGCATGTTTTCCTGCATCTTTCCGTGTGCGTGTGGAACGAGTTTGTTGAATGATGCTCGGGTCATTCCACCTTGGAGATTCCTGCGGTGAAGCCAAGGAGATATCATCGCCATGTTCGCACACCGTCAGCTAGGTTAGACAACCATGGGAGGGCTTGCGTCAGGACGACCGGACTTCGCCTTGCATGTCACATACCTTCATGTGTGCATGCGTGTGTATCTCTAAAAAATATACATATATATATATACATATATATATATATATATGTATGTACACATAGATTTGTAACAAAAAAATGTAGTCCACACCTACGTTGCGGGTTTCTCAAGCCCGGCCCCCCCAAAATCATCCAGTTTCTTGGTGTTTTCAATAAGGAAATGGGAGACCTAAAATGGCCCCTGGCCCACCTGACTCCTTCTGAAAGTCGGAGCGAAGCCACTCAGTCCTGCTGCGTTCACGTCTACTAATATATATATATATATATATATACGTATATTTATGATATAGAGAGGGAGAAAGAGAGAACGCTCAATTGTATCTCCATGTTTTGCCCTCTGGTTATTTAACATATCTATGGAACATTGCCCTTTTACACATGATTTATGATAGTTTGGCTATTAAAAACATTGATGATTTTCCATTGCTACGTTAAATTACCATAGGGTATATAAATTTGTCCAAGCTTTCCCGTTTAATTGTTTAAGATCCTGGGTTTGAGGGTTTGAAAGTTTCAAACTCATCCAAAGCCCCCGAGCAAAGCCAGCCGGACGTGCACCATTGAGCACATGGCAAACCATATGTATCATAAAAGGCGTTTCTGGCGTGCATATTACATGTGTGTATGTATGTATGGATGTATGTATGTATGGATGTATGTATGTATGTGTGTATGTATGCATGTATGTATGTATGTATGCATGCATGCATGCATGTATGCATTTATATTGAAATATCCATATATATATATGTGGTGATTTATGTATCCAAATACGCTACCCTGTGGCACAAAAAATCATCTCTGGATATCCTAGGTCGATGGTCCGGGTTCTCAAGTTCTAGAAGGCACACCTATCAGCGCATGCGAAACACTGAGGCACCTCCCAGATCAAACTGTTCAAGAGAAGCGGGGGGTGTACCAATGAAATGATCTCATACAATAAGAAAACACCATTGCCACGATATCATTAAATTTCCATGTGAAAATATGTGAAAGGTCCAAAAAGAAACTGTGTATTATAATTTCTATTGAGGTGCTGAGGGCCATCTTCACATCCCATCCAACCGTGTAAGGATACCATGTTCAATTTTGGAAATCTACGAAAATGCAGTTTAAACCTGCCGCTCAGGGCGTTTCCAATGAGGCACCGCTTTTCCCAGCTGCAACAGTTTTTCTCCTGGTTCTAGACCGGGTCCTCAGAGCATCGCCGATGTAACAAATGGATGGGCTACGTGCACGATACCTTAAACATCCCAACGTCTCCTTCTAAGGTGCCTGAAGACCAAAACGCAGGCTTGCCAACCATCATGATGTGTTTTAAGTGATGGCCTTTCAGCTTAGAGGCAGCCCCAACATCATCGTCAAGTATAAACATGGATTCTTCTTAATGACAATATCACGTCTATATTCGTGAATTCGATTGCCATGCGAGCAGTGTTCAAAACACTCTGTTATACCTTTTTTACTGGTTGGTTATCCCAGCACAATCATCAACCAGCAGGGGCTTGAACACTCCCCATTTGGAATCTTGAATGAGCTTCAACGATTGGACCAGTCGACTCATGTAAATGGTTCTAACCGACAAACACTGTATACAAAATGACATGTTCAACACATTTCTTTAGATGCAGCTCTGGACAAATTTGTTGGGCTTGCAAGTTTGACAACTATTTGTGCATATGCAAAAACCTGTGCATAAATGAAAAACATCTACATATCTAAAGATCAAACATGAATAAATCATGGCATAATACTATCGCAAAAGGTAAAACCCTTACTTTTTCAAAACGTATAAACAAATGTAATTGAACATTGCCCTATGGGCAGTTTTTCACAGTTTTCCTAAACTATACTATTTCCGGTAAATGTCAAATACCAATCTTGGTTGGTTTCCATGGGCAAAAAACATGCAACTTCACCAAGCCACGACTCCATCAAGGATGGATCTCTGGGTAAAGAACTCCTGAGCTGTGGGCTTACCGGGGTGTCCAGGGTCCCTTGGAAGCTTTCGCCGTTGGATATGGAAGGTTTGGGATGACACAAGCAATGCAGAAGTTTTGGTTGGTCATGTGGTGAGTCTATAAATATATATATATACCTACGAAATCCTCAGGCCATAAAAATGGTCTGTATGCATTCCGGCTGAATATTTAGCATGAACAAATATATTTAGCCCGAGCTAAAAAATTGCCCGAGGCACTTTGCGCAACAAAATCTGGTTCAATGGTATTGAAGTCAATTTCATATACTGAGTGGCATGGAGAAGGGGGTGCATAATCGGGAAATCCCAGAAGAAACTTATCATGTAACCTTCCTGCAAATCAGCAATGTCAGAAGCACAAAGCAGCAGTCCGGTCAGCTGATACCTGACTAAATCTGACTGGTTTCCATCCCCAAACTACAACTTCGTATTCAAAGATGATTCTGTGACATGGTGACAGGTATATATAATTCAAGTATGGTCTGAAATCCAAAAAAACATGAAAATTCAGGATTTGAACTGCAAGAAAAAAACATGAAAAAACTGAAAATTGTTAGTTTCGGCAGTCTTTGCCCAATAGTGTGATTTTTTGCCCGATTACTGTATTTTTTGCCCGAGATGTTCATGAAAATGTTTGGTCGTTGACAAAATTCAGCCTGATTTGTTCATAAATTCAGGTTTGCAATTCCAAATCAAGCTTGAAATCCCCAGGGTCCTAAACCAATATAGTGGAAATAAGATGCGTCATGAACCTGTGCAAAGCTTGCAAAATATGTCTTTTACCACCAATACACGTCAAGCGTGCCACAGACTGGCAATTTTTTGGATTCTTAATTATTCAGCTTATTGTTGGATCTAATTCTACCGGACGAGAACAGGATACGGTAAGCATCGGGATGACCAAGTAGTTCTTGAGTTCTTTCTTGGTTTGAGCCTGATTTCTTACCAAAATAGTTTGAGATTCCAAGAAAATCAGCCTGAAAATCAGAAAATAGCCTGAGAACACCCTCAGACCGAAATTTCAGCCTGAGATCCTAAAAGTTTGTTATTCTTCTTCAGGCTGAAGTTATGTCCTTTTGGAGGTCCTAGGCATATATGTATACAACAAAATAAATCTACTAACTATGTGCTAAAAAACAAATATATATATATATATATATTATTATATATATATATATCTTAAAAAATAAGAATGGATAAGATAAGATAATATTATATAATAGAAATAACAAAACACAACAAACATCATGATCATAACAATAATAATAATCATCATCACTGGTTGTTGAACGCTTTTTCAACGACCCCCTGGCGCCCCGGGCGGGGAGAGCGTTCTGCTTCGCGGCGGCATCGAGGTGGTGTGGTAGACATGCCCTGGCGATGCCGGTGATGAGAGATTGGACATATAGATGGAAGTCATCTACCCACTGGTAAACATACAAAAAACTATGGAAAATCACCATCAAACCAATATTGCCAGTAGGTAAATCAACTATTTCTATGGGTTGGTGGTATACCTACCCCTCTGGAAAATTATTAGTCAGTTGGGATTATTCTTCCCAATACATGGAAAAAAAAATGTTCCAAACCACCAACCAATGTCCTACCCTCTGGTAAACTAACATAACTATGGACTATGGAAAATCACAATCTTTAATAGGGAAATCAACTATTTCTATGGGCCATTTTCAATAGCTATGTTAAATTACCAGAGGGTATGTCGGATGTACCAGTGCCATGTTTCGTTGGAGGGCAAGGAACAATCCTAGCCGCAAGCTTCACCGCAAGCCATGGTTCTCGCGAGCAATGAAAAAGGGGAAAAACCCTTCAAATTTGCCAAAATTCATTGCAATATATTGCAATAATAATGAACCGAACTAAAAAAAAGGTTCAACTGCTCAACCAGCTTTCACGAAGCTGCTACCAGTTATATGTGGAATATCCCCACTCATACATGGGTTATTATATAAATGTTGTTAACATTCATAAACCACTTGCCAACTGGGATGTGCATCCGAGCAATCAGCATAGGCATCCCTGGCCCCCCAGCTCCGAACCTTGTGCCAGCGTGGCGGTACTCATGATGGACGGAAGTATCGTCATGGCCGCCTGGTTTACACCAAAAGATGTGGCCCCCTAAAAAAATGGAGCTTTTAATGGAAAAACATATGTATCTATCTATCTATCTATCTAGCTAGCTATCTATCTATCTTAATCTAATCTAATCTAATCTAATGTAACCTAATCTAATCTAATGTAATCTAATCTAATCTAATCTATCTATGTCTCTCTCTCTCTATCTATCTATCTATCTACCTATCTCTCTCTCTCTAATCTACCTAATCGATCTAATCGATCTAATCGATCTAATGGATCTAATCGATCTAATTGATCTAATCGATCTAATCGATCTAATCTGTCTAATCTGTCTAATCGATCTAATCGATCTAATCTGTCTAATCTGTCTATCTATCTATCTATCTATCTAATCTATCTATCTTTCTTTCTTTCTGTCTATCTATCTGTCTAACTATATATCTATCTATGTATCTATGTATGTATCTACCTATCTATCTATCCATCTATTTATCTATCTTATCTATCTAATCTGATCTAATCTATCTAATCGATCTAATGGATCTAATCGACCTAATCTATATACCTATCTATCTTTCTGTCTGTCTATCTATCTATGTATCTATCTATCTCTCTCTCTAATCTATCTAATCGATCTAATCGATCTCATCGATCTAATCGATCTAATCTGTCTAATCTGTCAAATCTGTCAAATCTGTCAAATCTGTCTAATCTATCTTATCTATCTAATCTATGTATGTATCTATCTATCTAATTTTAATCTAATCTAATCTAATCTAATCTAATCTATCTATGTCTCTCTCTCTATCTATCTATCTATCTAGCTAGCTAGCTAGCTAGCTAGCTATCTATCGATCCATTTATCTATCGATCTATCTATCTATCTATCGATCTATCTGTCTATACATTGGGGGTGTTCAATTGCCACGTTTGATTACCAAACAGGATCTGACCTGGATATCCAACAAAGTACATGGAATCATGGAATCCACCTGTTTGTTTTCAGGGAAGGAACATGGTGAAGGTGCAACTAGCCGCTAGCCCATGTATGATAGCTCAGACATGGGTGTTTTGATGTCAAATGGCTGAATTCTACTCTTGAATGTATACATAAAACGATATAATTTTATATATACACATAAATTTAGTAATCGTACCGATATAGTAATAAATATATATATATATATATATATGTTATAATACATGAATTGCAATCTTCCCCAGAGTAAAGTGAGAGGCTTCAAAAAGGAACTTTTGCCTAAGCAGCAATGGCTTCAGCGAGAGTCCCCAAAGACTATAAAAGCCTTTTCGTGAGCAGCAACACAAGCCCAGGATATCCCAAAAGTGAGTCTGAAAAGAACATGGCATGTTTCCATCACAACTGACTAGATAGCATATGAACTCTGTTGGATTGACGGACACACACACAAGAGAAACAATAAACGGTCCACTTTGCGGATTTGTCAGGAGCATCACACGCATCCACAGGTGGAGTTAGGCGTGTTGACTTTCCAGGTCCTCTTGCCACCCACTGGCAGCTCCCAAAACTTCTGGCACGCAATGTTTCCAAACTGTGGCCGACTCAATCTTTTTCCCCTTCAAGGGGGCCATTGTTCTCCGCACGCTTAAAGCGTGGAAGGACAAGTGACACAACGAAGAACACCTACCAAAAAATGATGCACAAATTACATGGGGCCCTTCCGCGGGCCGATTTTATTCAACAGAATTGCTGCACATGTGATGTTGGGCATCGATTCCATTGGCTGCTTCATCATTGGGCTGCAAATTGCATTGTGCCACTACTATGCAAACAAAGCCGCTCTCGCTGCTGAATCCCAATGCTTCATGCCAATTGTATCATCGAAAGCTAATTTGTGTGCTTTAAATCATGATATAATATATCTAATCCCAATGGTGTCAGGTATCTTTTCTCCAATCTCTACGACGTAACCTGCAGCTGCGGAAAAGTCAACCACACGAGTTGCCGCCGACCTGGGAAAAATCATGGGCATCACGGGTTTTGTTGGGCCTATTTGTTTAAATGTACTGAAAAGGCAACATATTCAAGAACACATTATGATTTAACTTTAAGTAGGTATAAGTGTAAATATATATATATACATACAATCTCAACAGCATTGAGCATTGTTTTCTAGTTCATATATGTTCATGAATGTTCATATCACAATGCGCCAATTGTTGTTGGTTGGTGGTCATACACGGCCAATCTATATCATGTGATGCTTCACGCCTTCGGTGAATAGGGGCTATTGCAACCCAGTATGAGTTTGATATATCCACAATACATCTGTACCCATCTCCTCAAAACATAAGGCTCCAAGATGCTCCAAGAATTTACAAGACAACCATCGATTTAGAAGTTTGTTTTCCTGGTGGAAATGTCTCTTTTCAGCTTCGATGTTACCTAAAATTGGATCCAAACATCCAGCTGCTGCAAGGCACGAATCAGCAGTCACGCGTCCGCCGGCCTTTCCCTCCTCTCAGTGTCAAGACAATTTACCAACTGGAATTGTCCCTGAAATTGGTCACTTGTTCCTGAAAGATTAATATCGGTCCTCAGCGGTTCTCATCCAGTAAACAAACAAGAAGTTGATAACTCCGGTATACTGTTGCTGTTGGGATCATACCAGGAAGATTCACATGTCATCATTTAACATGGGTCGTGTCAGGTCTTGACCCCCATACCCCCGCCCTGTGCATTTATATTACCCGGAAAAATAAAACGCTGAAACCATCTGAAACCTGGATACGTCAGGCGAGAAATCCGTGGGACAATGAGGTTTCTGAGATAGCTATGAAAACTCGGCCCTAAGCGGCCTCCGGTGGGGATCCCTCTTGCCCTTGCCAAGTTCCATCAATGTCAATGTCAATATCAACCAGTTTCCCATCGGGGTATCGGCAAGCAATGTCAAGCGCGGATGAAGATTTAGCCTGGTTGATCTGATTAATAGCTGGTTGGTTCCTTCAACCCCTCTGAAAAATATTAGTCAGTTGGGATGATTATTCCCAATCTATGGAAAAATAAAAAATGTTCCAAACCGCCAGCCAGATAGTAGGTAACCCCTCTAAATAATGACAACCTGCTATTAAAATGATACCAACATGTACCAAGCATACGGCCAACGGGGTGATGCCGGGAGCTGACATTGAAACATCCATCGTGGACTATCGCAGGAGTATGACCTTTGCACGGCTCAATGTGGATCAAAATCACCGGGGCGGATGCGTCTTCATCTACACATATCGCATATGAATTATGGCACCTGGCACCTGGTATTTTTCCCTTATCTCTTGACATCCCCTGGGAAATGGAAAAACGAAACAATGCTACGTTAACCCGCCAAAAACTCCAAGCCGTGAAGTTTCCGATCTCCTTCTCTTGGTCTTGAACTCTGGCGGCTTGTCGAACATGCCCATGTCTCCAAAAGGATCCGCATGTCTGTTGTTGGTCGCCGCTGGCCTGGGTAGATTGGAATGTTGAAAGTCTAGTATAAGGAACTGGAGCCTTGTTTCGACGAACCGGATTTTCACACATGAATTGTTCACAAAGTGCGCAAGACCAGCAACAGTCTGAGCCAACTCAAATGTCATAAGCCCAAAGGTTAGATGCCTCCTGTGACTTTTGATATTGCAGGTCCAGGTGTCATACTGATGATAATCTGATATTCTTGTACCCTACGATAAATTAATATATGTTATTCACCCACCATTTGGAGATCATGTTCGAGTGAGAAAGAAAGCAACCCCCCAGTTTCACCAACTTCATATTTTGCCGATCTGAGAAAATTGCCAATAAAAAGGATGCTATTTTGCCTAGCTTCGCCTTTAACACTTGGTGTTTCAGTGTCCTTCTGGGCTTGGAAGTGCAAACTGGTGTTGCTGTTGGATGCGGTTGGATTCTTCCTAAGCCCATGTTTGCTGCTTGTTTGCGGCAGTTTTCAATGCTTGTTTGGCCTAGTTTAAAGAGAGTATACATCTGCAAAAAAACTCGATGTTTCAAAATCCCAATCTGGATATATCTTTATTCTTTCTTGAGTCATGAGTCCCAATGCTTGTAGCATTTGGTAAAGGATCTTTCTACAGCAGTCAAAGATGGATGATGACATCCGAAACATGACGAACATCTTCTGGCCCATGGGTCTCAATTCCCTCTGTAACGCCCAAACTTCAACATAACATTTCTCCAAACCCGAATCAGTCTACCATCCACCAACTAATGTAGACTGAGAATTGCCTATTTTGGGATCAAAGTTTAACAGTTGGAGGGATGGTATTTCGCCATCAGAATATCTGGTGCGTGAGCTTAGGCCAGTGGCTGCGCATCCTGCGACTCGGCACTGGTGAAGCCTGCCAAGGGGCTACTGTGGGGTACCCGCATTGGCCATTGAAAGCTGCGTGATTGAAGGCACAGCAGTGGTTTTATCTTTTTGGATCCAGTTGGGGGATCGTATGAAGCGTATAATCAATCCAGGTACCTTGGAGAACTGATGTACTGTCGCAAATAAAGTGACAATACATTTTGGGGTTTCTGAATATGGGCATGGAGGCACTACATTGAATGGACCGCAACCATAAGCCACGAAGGTCTGGCTGGGTTTCCAGCTGCAAGAACCACGGGAAGTCATACGTCCTAACAACCAGGACGGCGTACCCAGCAAACATGGAGGCTTAAACTATAAGAAGGGAGGAATTCAAAGACAGAACGGGTAATGTCTACAAACGTTGAGGACAATTTTCCGTTGTGGAGGGTTCCTATTGGAGGGATCAATCCTATGTCATTCACCGCCACAGCGGTAGTCTTCCCACCTGCATTTGCTGCACTGCTGGGCACTGCCTTGATGAGAGAAGTGTCAGAACCCTGAATCGAAGCGGGATTCACCAAAACAAAAAAGGCAGATCATGCCACCTAGCAACTGCATAGCATGGATCTGGTATGGATCTATAACGCTGTATTTTTTTGGGGCGGATGCTCTATGTTCATAAATTGGACATAACCCGATAACCTAGCGGAAAAAAACATGCAGCACCCCTTAATTGATGCTGGATGATCCTCCTAGTCTATCCTAGTCTTGGGTCATAGGCCCAGTAGAGGAGACCCGCTGATTGCTACAAAAGAAGTCGGCATGCCATTGATCCAACATTAATAGACCCTTGGCTGGGGGCTGGGGTAGAACACGATTGTTGGAAGCACCTAAACATTTTGGGGGGCACCCCCAACCAATTTACTCCTACTGGAACATTTGACCCTCTCTTTCTGATATGGCTGATATGGTCTTGTGAATCCGAATATTTCCTATCACTGAGAATTCACAAGGTATCACTGCCGGGAATGAATGAACATACGACCAAGTTGCTGCATTCATCGATGTGTCGTTTGCGTTGCTGGACCTGGGCAAATCTTTGTCCATGATCACCCTGAGATCTTTCAGGTAATGGGCTGATTTGAGGGAACCAAATGCAGGAAACCATGGTGCCAGGGGGGTGAGCTGAAATCCCTGTAGGTAAACCCACCTCTTTTGTGATGGTCTAACCAGCATTTCTGCTGCTTAAACTTCCATATCTATGGTAGTGCACCCCACTCGGCGCCAGGCAGCGCTGCCGTCATGGATGGCCCCGGCTCTGAAGCAGGAATCGCCTAGCCAAACAATGCTAAAGCCTCAGAGTCCCGTTAAAAATGGTGAGACAATGATGGAGATATGCTGGGATATGTAAAGAACTCATAAAGCTCACCTAGCCTCTACTAATTCAACATAGCTATGGAAAATGGTCGATCTATATAGATGATTTACCGATTGAGAAAGGTGATTTTCCATAGCTGTATAAGATTACCGGAGGGTATCTATCGTATCTATCTGCCTTCTCTCAGCCATGTTAAAAAAGTCTCAGCACTCTAAATTACTTTACTTCGTGTGATCCCCACCATGACATTTATACATTTTCTTACTGGCAAATCTTCTGGCATTCTATCTGACATTCTATTTGACATTCTATCTGGCATATCTTCTGGCATATGATCTGGCATATCTTCTGGCATATCTTCTGGCATTCTATCTGGCAAATCTTCTGGCATTCTATCTGGCATATCTTCT
>Ga0126342_10019535_pt1 | contig 11497 bp, 4 predicted proteins | sample Cyp1metagenome_FD_92528 | JGI IMG/M metagenome (GOLD analysis project Ga0126342, IMG submission 92528) | Coral microbial communities from Lord Howe Island, Old Settlement Bay, Australia - Cyphastrea 1 metagenome | ecosystem: Host-associated > Invertebrates > Cnidaria > Coral ... | reverse complement strand
TACTACAAGTACTACAAGTACTACATGTACTACAAGTACTACAAGTACTACAAGTACTACAAGTACTACAAGTACTACAAGTACTACAAGTACTACAAATACCACAACTTCATCGGCAAAAAAAACAATAGTAATTAGATTTCAAGTGTAGCCAATTGAAATCCTTACTTAATTGAGGATATGTTTTTCTTTTGGGAAGAAAATGTTTGACTTTCTACTTTAAAGAGAGTCCAGATATAGTTCCGGGGGGGGGGGCACACACTAATCAGGAACACACACACTATATATATATATAGACCCCAGTGAAATTGGATGTGTACCCCAGTGAAGTTCGAGTTATCTGCACCAACTTTGCGATTCCGGGGGCAGCACCGGGACGTCCTGGGGTCCTAGGCCGCAACGGTGGTCCAGCGGCCTGCGGAAATCGGCTCAGCATGTTTTGCACCTCACGTCAAGCAGAATCCAGGTACCCTCCATGATCTTTTTTATAAATGGGGATTTGATTGGATATTTATGGGGTTTCAATTGGATTCAATGGGATATATGATGGTTATCCTCTGGTAAACGTTTACAGGTTACTATGGAAAATCATCATGTATAATAGGCAAATGATCTATTTCTATGGACCATGTTCAATAGCTATGTAACAAATGACCAGAGGATATTTTACCAGGTATTTTGACCCTCCAAAATCTGGGTTTTCGTATGGGAGCTACATATGCTCCGGCAAGTCGCCTCCCACCCTCTAATGAAACCTGGTTTTCTGGAAAATCCTTCATTTACAGGCGGTTCTCCAAGCTACCTTCTGGTGAACTAACATAGCTATTGAAAATGATCATAGAAATAGTGGATTTACCCATTAAAAATGGGTGGATTTTCCATAGTTATGTAAACGTTTACCAGCGGGTAACCATCATATATCCCATTAAATCCCATTAAAATTCCATAAAATCCCATTATGTCCCATTAAAATACAATAAAATCATATATTTATCATCCACCAAAAAACACCAGGTTTGATTACCAAGTTCCCGTGCGGCATCCGCGGAGGGCGGTGGCCAATCTTCCAGAGGCACCAAACGTTTTTTCCTGGGTCATCCAGCTTAAATGGATGTGGCTGCCAGTTTCCCTGGTCATTTCGTTGGGTTAATTCTTGCTAATTAGTTTACTTACATAGATTTATATCAGTTTGTTTGCTTGATATACAGTATACTTAGTACATGTATATGCATATATATATATATATGCATATGTTTAAATGTTCCTTGAAAAAGAAGGACACATACAAACTTGGGGTATATACGTATGTGTTTGAAAAATGTTGTTTTGATTGACAAAATACGACACATGAATATGTGTATATCTAATAAATATACATGACATGTATATCGATATTTTTTTCGGTTGGTTGAATGGACATGTGGCACATACAGAATCAAACCAATGTGTGTTACACTCTGGTAAACTAACATAGCTATTAAACATGGCCCAATCGAAATACTTGATTTACCCATGAAAAATGGGTGGATTTTCCATAGTTATGTAAACGTTTACCAGAGGGTAACCATCAGAGGGTAACCATCATATATCCCATTAAATCCCATTAAAATACCATAAAATCCCATTAAATCCCATTAAAATACCATAAAATCCCATTAAATCCCATTAAAATACCATAAAATCCCATTATGTCCCATTAAAAAAACCATAAAATCACAAGTTGTTGGTTAAAAAAACCACATGTCACATGTTGTTTTACTGGAAACAACTCGTTGGTCGGCTTTTCGCCCATCCAGAACGGAGGCCATGTGGCGGAAGCAAGGCGCCAGGATCTGCCGTTCGGAGCGCCAGGGGGGGTCTAGAAGATCCTAGAAATATTATTGGATAATAGTGGGATAATAGTGGGATAATAGTGGGATATAAGGGGATAATAATGGGGTAATAATGGGATAATAGTGGGATAATAGTGGGATAATAGTGGGATATAAGGGGAAAGAGCCTGGAAGAAATAGGAAATGATGGGATAGTATTGGATAGCTATGGGATAATCATGGGATGTCAAGTCAATTTGTGGTTATACCTAGTTGGTTGATGATGAATTGGAATTATACATTACCATCATAATCCATACCCTCTGGTAATTTGTTACATAGCTATTGAACATGGCACATAGAAATAGTTGTTTTACCGAACTTAAAGATGGTGATTTTCCATAGCTATGTTAGTTTACCAGAGGGTATATTAACCATATATAATAACCATATATATATATATGTAACCATGGGTTAATATGTATTTATAACCATAGGTTAATCTGTATCTACAACCACATAGCCAATTAATATGGTTATATATGGTTATATATGGTTACATATGGTTATATATGGTTTTAAATACATATTAACCTATGGTCAACCATTTCTAGCTTATATGGTTAATATGACAAACTAATGCGGCTATATCTATACTATAAAAATAGATGGTGAGTTTCCCATATATGATTATAGGGTTAAAATATGACTTATGCATGATTTATGGTTAGACATTTACCCAGATACCTAGATATCGTAGGATATTATACTTGAAAGTGCAGTTCCAATGAACTAAGTGGATTAATAGTACCAGTACCGTAGTCATAGGGGTTATATCTAAAGTTATGGGGTTTTATAAGATGTTATAAATATGGATGTAGCCAATATGTATCTGGGAAAATCATGGGCCGATCTTAGATACCCTGCAAAAAAAATAATTCTTAGCTAGTTAGTAGATAATCCCATTGGTACAATGTGCCCCCCCAGTTATAAGTTGGTTTAGATTCGCCCCAGTAACTAGATCGTTATAAGTACCATAAACCATAGTGAAATTGGAGTTATGTGCACCAACTTAGCTATCGAACGGGGGCCTCACATTGTACCAAAAGACTAGTTAGGATTAGTTTCTACCCATCCAAGATCAACCTGAAAAGCTCAGCGATACCCATCTTCCATTGCGCCGGCCGCCAAACTTGCAGAGCAAACTATAGTCGAGCTATAGTCACACCCAATTTCAGATGAAGGGGTCGTATTATCACCATTTCAGATTCAGGATTTTCTTGTTCAATCATTTTGGGTATATCGGTAGATGTATGGATATGTACTGTATACGTTCAAGTTGAACCTTGGACGTCTAGATCATCTAGATCTTGCTGGAACATTTCACCCCTAATTCGACAGAAAAAGCAGGACCAGGAGTAAAAGCCAAGGTCCACTAACTGGATGAAACTCAAGAATTCTTTGGGTAATCGTAGGTTATCAGCAAACTCTACCGATAGTTGATGATACAGTAATTGATGATGATTGATGATAATTGATGATAATTGCCTAGCTAAGCTGCTCACATGTGGGTGCTTCTCATTTTCAAACAACGTGTGGATTTTTTTTTTGGTCCATCCAAAGAAAAAATGGAGCTTCCATACCCAGCAAAATTTGGAATGAACCCTTCCAATGAATGAAAAACACTGTGTCCCTCCCAAAAATGGCTAAAATTGGAAGCAATCTTCAGGGGATTGTTGGAGTCCATTGATAAAACACATCCAGAAACCGTTCTTTATGAAATGAACATAAACAAACCATATGATAAACCCATATCAGTCCCAAACGAAACAAGGCGAAAAGAAAAACACACAGAAATTGTCTCAATGATCCCCAAAAGGTTCTGAATATGGCAGTGTGTCAAAACCTTGCACCCCTGGTGAACATCAAAATAGCTGGTAGATGGATGTTCATCCCATTAAAAATGGTATTAATAGGTATTGATCCATACCCATATACAACGCAGCGGAAAATCACCCTTCAAACCTCCACATCAGTCGAAGTGATCGACCAGACCACGGTAAAGGGGTGGACTTTGTGAACTCCGTGCCCCTCCCCTGAAAACATCCCTAGCGTTGATGGCTACCCTCTGGTAAACGTTTACATAGCTATGGAAAATCCACCCATTTTTCATGGGTAAATCCACTATTTCTATGGCCATTTTCAATAGCTATTTTGACATAACCAGAGGGTAAATCCCATAGGAAAATCCCATAGGAAAATCCCGTAGGAAAAACCCATGAACATCGCCATTCTTAGGCCGAATGATTTCCAGTTGCCCCGATTTTTCGTTCGCCTCCGGGTGTCGGTGGAGGAGGCGGTGGCGATGTGAAGCCGGGCCTCAATGCAGCAGCGATGTGGTGTTCACTAGGCTTTGTGGAGATGATATCTTGGATAGAGTAGATTTATAACTTAAGGTTGGTTTTATAGGGTTTTATATACCAAAGTTTGTTATCTTTGGAGGTTATGTTGGTTTATAATCTACTACTGGGGCGGTACCAGCCTGTACCTGGATCGGATCCGCGGTTGATCCCAGGATTTTCTGGCTGTTCGATGTCACACATGATGTAAGCGGCCGCCTGGTGCCACCGTAGTTGATCTTGTGCGCACTGTCTAATATTATTTCTCATTCTCTGCAACTTTCTTGCGGTGTTTTCGGTTTTTCGACAGCTTTACGCCAGCCTTTCTCAAAGCGGTCCGTGGCTAATACTCAAGCTCGTTTTAAAACTCAATGGCTAACCTCATGCGTGAGAGTGAGGAGTTTTTCATTACCCTTTATGGAATGTACTGGTGCAGGGATGTGATTTCATTACCCTCTTCATACATCATCTTATCCTGTTAGAAACTTTGGAATGAATATAAAGTTAAATAAAGTCTTATGGGGGTGGTTTCTATTTTTCTCTTCAAAAAGATATAAATTTCCCGGAACTCAACTTCAACGCAGATGTATTACGGGGATAGGTTATTATTAGCCTCTTTATCAGTGAAGGAACAAGGCCAAGCAAATCCCATCCTCACACCATGCCCTTTTTTAACTCTTCAATGAATGTAGAGCTTGGCGGGGGTGGGATCTTGATACAAAAAAAAGGATCTTCCCCTTTATTAAACTTGTCGAAATATCCAGGTCTATACAGGACCTCTGCAGACACCGGGAATCACCCATTTGCGACGTAGGCCATCTTATTTCATGCCCAGTTGGAGGGCATAGGAACCCATTTTGTACCAATTATCTATCATTATTCACTGCATTATATGGAAAAACAATATAGTATATACATATCTCTTCTATAGACAATTCAGAATCGCTAAAAAAAAACTATATATCTATAGTATATATCTATATAATGAGGTTAAAACAATAATAAACTGCCCATTTGGTTGTAGTTTATACCACCTATTTATGGTGATTTGGGGGATGCTTTATGACATTGTGTTAACCATATTATATCTATAGATCTATCTACTATAGTATATTATTAGTATATATATATATATATATTAGATATTGTAGTATATATATATATTATATAAATCTATAGATAATTAGATATATACTAATCTGGTTTGCGGTTTCAACCCCTCTGAAAAATATGAAAGTCAGTTGGTATTAGTATTCCCAAGATATGGAAAAATAAAATTCATGTTCCAAACCACAAACCAGTAATTAATATGGTTATTATATCGTTATAAATACATATTAGCCTATGGTCAACCATTTCTATCTATCTATTTTAGATCTACCCTCTGGTAATTTAACATAGCTATGGAAAATCCACCCATTTTTCATGGGAAAATCCACTATTTCTATGGCCATTTTTAATAGCTTTTTGTATGTTTACCAGAGGGTAGATCTATCTACTGACCCAAAAAAAAATGATGTGTCTCACTGAGGCCAACAACGGCACGGCTCCGCTGGGAGGCGGGGGAACATCCGACCTCGAAATCGCGAGAAAGAGGTCGGATGTTTGGCGATGTCGGCTGGGCGGTTTTCCCGGGGGAAGATATAATGGGAATATAAAATGGAATAACTATGGTTACTAATGGTTAATATATGGTTAATATATGCTTAATAGATGGTTAATAATAATCTGGTTGGTGGTTTTCACCATCTTGAAAAATGTGAAAGTCAACGGGAAGGATTATCCCATATATTATGGAAAATCACAAATGATTGAAACCACCAACCAGATATATATATATACATAATATTATCTGTGTATATTAGAACGATTATCTATACATATATATATTACATTATATGTATTATAGATTGCATGATATAATTTATACATATATAAATATATCATTTTCTATATACTGGGAAAATGAATTCAGATTAAACCCATCTACATTATCTATCAGAAACGCGACTCGTTTTTTGCTCCAACTCAAAAACAGGTCCGGGCAGCTCCCCCCCTCGGTAGATCATCGAATTAGTGCAGTGAAAAGCCCTGGGCGTTCGGCTTTACGATATTATCATATTTTTTCCCCACATAGTTCTACTATGTTTGATGTTATGGGATAATGATTGATTATATCCCATATAGATTCACTATGATATTATCTACTGGTGAATACGGTTGTTTTTTTTTCTGAGTTAGCTTGGGCCGGCGCTGAGACTATCGAAAACTATCCCATTTATATTCAGCTCCCCATATGGGGGGTTCTTAAAAAGGGAGATCCGCAAGTCACCATGGGTTTCAATACTCACATGGTCGGCCAAGTAACCATGCTTCAACACGAAGTCATGGTCTATTAAATTTATGATTTGGGGGTTTTACCCTCTGGTAAACGTTGACATAACTATCGGAAATCCACCCATTTTTCATGGGTAAATCAACTATTTCGATTGGGCCATGTTTTACCATGTTTAATAGCAAAATGTGAGTTTACCAGAGGGTATTGTGTTGATGATTTGTTGATTTTCCCAGTTCCATGGACCAATTTGTTTCGAATGATCCAACCCATAGCATATCAGAGCATCCCGTCACTCAGGCACCCCCACGTTTTCGCCACCTGATCGAGATGATAATCAAGAATCCCTAGGAAACAGGAATCAAACATGGTAATTCCAGCAGTTGGGAATATGATAGGATATACATTATGGCACATAACTATGTATATATATATAATACATGGATATATATATATATATATGTAATATTATATTATCAACTTTTTGTGGTGTGCATTTGAACAGGGAGGAATTGCACCCATTTTTTCGCCATCATTGGTAAAAACGATGATGAAAAACAGTGGTAAGGAAAAGCCATGGTACCATCATGAAATGATCTAAAAAATGTGAATTCTCCGACTTTTCATAATTTCATAGTTTCACTTTTTTTAGATCATTAACTTCCAACTTCTCATAATTTCTCCGACTTTGGATATCTTGTGTCCCATTTGGCACATCTCGGCCTTGGCTAAGTGACTTTGAATAGGAGATTGCCGTCCTTGAGGACACACTCCTTTTGAATGGTACAAGTTCCCCTCCAGTTGGTTTAGATCCGTCCAAGTGCAGAAGTCATGTGTATTTAAATAAATAAATAAATATATATATATATATACATATACATATCCCAATAAACCCAACATGTAACCTAGGGGAATTGAACGGCCCGTTAGTTCGATGCTTTACCGTTTTGAAGCATAGTGATTGTCCATATCTATACGTATAGCAAATGAGCAAGTGAATTACGTGTCGTTTGGAAGTCCACTTCCTCCAAGAGCATGTCCCAGTCCAGGTGCCTGGTTGCTTTCCTCCACTCGCCTGAGTTCTTTTGGATGCAACTTTGGATGGGGCCATCCGGCTCAAACGTGGACATGGGCTGTTGGCCTGCAGAATTTCCATATGAATTTCCTAGTTTTGGTCCTTAACCATCCATAACCATCCCAAAATCATGTAGTTGTTGACATCAAATTTGGGCGGACGCGGCCACTCTTCAGTGACCGTGGGATTTTCTAGCCCAGAAGCTCACTTCTGCACCTGGACTGTCCCCACATGTCCCTTGGTTTGAAATGGACAGCGACTTCGTGACCAGCATTGTGTCACATGGTTTAACCCCAGGTGTCCTCCAAAATACATACACAATACAGTTCGTGAAATTGTTTGAACAACGGCATCGTCTATGCATTGTGTCGCCTACGGTATGTCCCCAGGTGGTTTCTGGCGCTATTCCACAATCAATTCTTTTTGCATCCAAAATACAATGGTGGATCACATGTTCCCTTGGAACATCACCACAACTGGAATCATTTGGGGATAGACAATCCATCTGAAGAGACACGCAACCATGTAAAGTTGGTTATATATTATGTACATACATATCACATTGCGTCCTGCTATGTTTCAATCCACCACTATATCCATTCACTATAGATATTTATCTACCCTCGTACCATCCGGTAATCAAACATGGCACTGGACAAAATCCCCATCTATATATATATTTTCACCTATAAACCTCCATTTACTTTGGGCATTTTCCAGCCAGCGATGATTTTATGACACCGGATGATAGTTCCAGTAAACATTGTGAATCATATTTTTTAATCATTATATATATATATATAAATCATTATCAACCATTATTAATTATCAAGCATCTGACCCGTATTATTTCATATTATTTATATTCTATACTGAGCATCAATCGTTATTAATCACCTCTATTAATCCCCACTATTAATCACCCTTATGAATCACCATGAATCACCATGAATCACCATGAGTCACCAGATTAACAATTCTTAGCCTTTATGAACCACTATGAATCATCTAAAAACCGATCATTAACCACCATCAATCACCATAATTTACCATCAACCACCATTAATCACCATTCAATACCATATGAACCAACATGAACCATTACTATTCAGCACTATTAACCATTATCAACCATTATTAACCACATTATTAACCATATTATTAACCATATTATTAACCATATTTTTCAACCATATTATTAACCATATTATTAATCATACTATTAACAATTATTAACCATTATCCAGGTAGTTGGCGTTTATAAAAATACAAACCATCTATTAACGCCCCTCGAGGCCCCCCAGAGTTAGCATCCCCTGAGTTCGCGGCGGCTTTGGCACCAGACCAAAGGCTTGGATCAATTCGGGACCTCCGAACGTCAAAGCTATACCATCTGGTTATGACTAACATAGCCATGGAAAATGGCCCATTTATAGATGGTTTACCTATTAAAAAATGTGATTTTCCATAGCTATGTTAAATAACCAGATGCTAGATAGATGGATAGATAGATAGGTAGATAGATAGATATGTACCAGATATTGTAGTATTATAATATATGTTCTAGATACATGTACCATATACCTCATATTCCATATATAATTACATATATAATGTATATGTATGTAATTGTAGAACCTTTAGAATATATATATATATATCATGTGTATAACCTTTAGTAGTTTGTGGATGGGTGTTACTATCATGTGCTTGAGGAACTCGATTCGTAGCTCTAAGTGGCACCCATTTTGCAATGGAAATATGAATACAACCATGGCTCATAACTGGATAGTGGAACACCTTTTGCTGGGTATTGAAATGTGTTGTGTACAATTGTTTATCCATACCCTCTGGTAGACTGACATAGCTATTGAAAATTGCCATTTAGATCGTTGATTTACCCATTAAAAATTGTGATTTTCCATAGTTATCTTAGTTTACCAGAGGGTATTAATATTGGGTATTCAAAACTTCAATACAGCGTGGAACGCATGGATACATCGCCTGGTGGATGGGCTTTCATACGTCATGCGTGCCACGGTCAAGAGTTATTCGAAGGTTAGTATAATGGATATAGCATGCGCATAAGTTATATAATGGTGTATATATATGTATATATATATGGTTGATGAATAACACAAACAATATCATATTATTATATGACTTAATGGATATATTATGCAACAATATGTGATATATACAGTAGTCAACAATATGATCTATGGAGGTTTCCTAAAATGACGGTCCCCAAAATGGATGGTTTATAATGGAAAATCCTACTAAAATGGATGATTTAGGGGTACCCTTATTTTAAGAAACCTCCTTTATGGCTTATGATGATTTACGATCCAAAAAGCCGTCATGCATCGCACACTAGGAATCCCTACGTATCCCTGAAAGGCATGGCTGACCCAGCTATGACTCGACCATGATGTCTGTGTACACTTCTTATAAAAGCATATCAAGTTTGCTAGATATCCAATGATATTTCATCATAAGATCCCAGTATAGACTTTATTTAACTCAGCAAAATATAGATTATAATCAATATATATATATATAGTATATATAATTTCTACCAGCATTTCTCTCAGTTGCCCCGGGACCAATCCCGGATTGTTTTCGAGCCTATCCCCAAGGGCAAGCCGTCTGGTTCAGCTGGCTCCAGGATGGCTTTCAGCAACACCTGGCGTTCAGAATGGCCTGGGTCTGAAGTTGCCCCATGGCATATATAGTTATTTAATGTTAGTTATATAACCACATTGTATAATCATCATATTAGCATATTGGATACCATATATGATCATATTAATCACAGCTATACTGGTTGGTGGTGCAATAGCCATCTTGAAAAATGATGGAGTTCGTCAATGGGAAGGATGACATCCCAGATATGAAATGGAAAATTCAAAATGTTTGAAACCACCAACCAGCATATATAGTAGCTTTAATAGCAATATTGTGTGGGTGTGTTAGTAGAGAAAATATTGAATAGTTTTAAACATAGTACATAGTAGTCATAATACCCATTTTGTTGTGTTAATGTTTAGTAGATAATATGTTGTTGTTTGTTTATGTTCACCCCTGTTTTAGGCTACAAATGGATAGTATATAATATGTATATATATATACCCTTACATTTACAATCACATATGATGACCTTCCGAACTAGTTCGTGAAATATTCCCCATCAACACTAGTTAACCAAATATAAGCCCACACATGTGATGTTTTTTGGTTTATAAACATATGAAGTAACAAAAATAATTCGTGATGGTTAGATGCTTATCTAAGTTAGCTAGATGGTTAGTGTGATATTCCCTTTCTTATTGGAACATCAACTAGTTCGGTGTGTCTAGCATAAACCCAAACGTTATTTAAGAAATTTGCACCAATTTAGCTATCGTTTGGGTTTGGGGGCACTACCTTGAAGAAATGGGTGATTTTATAGGGATACTTAATGTAATAACCATCAACATATACTTTGACATACGTAACTCAACTATCAAAAAAATGCCGCCCAAAAAGCGGAATCCCGAAGTTGGTTTAGAAGTAGGTTAACTAGGCTTTATGGTGGAATGATACATCAATTTTGCTTATGGTTGCAAGTGGATGAAGAACCCCTATCATACAACCACCACAAAGCTAACAGTTAATTCGTTGAAAATGTAACCAACTTAGCTACCAGAAAAAAGGCACCAGCTGCTCGGTTGATATAATCATCATATTAGCATATTTGATATCATATATGAACCCCCCTGTCAATTAAGGGGTGGGGCTGTGCAACCATTTTGTAGTGAAGAAACGGCTTGCATAGCCTCAAGTTCTACTAAATGGATGCGCATGCATGATCGAATTTCACTACTAAATGTGGGCC
>Ga0126342_10019534_pt1 | contig 11497 bp, 8 predicted proteins | sample Cyp1metagenome_FD_92528 | JGI IMG/M metagenome (GOLD analysis project Ga0126342, IMG submission 92528) | Coral microbial communities from Lord Howe Island, Old Settlement Bay, Australia - Cyphastrea 1 metagenome | ecosystem: Host-associated > Invertebrates > Cnidaria > Coral ... | reverse complement strand
GCCACCTTTACATGAGTTCTTTTGATTGAGTGATGCTTGCATTCAAATTAAATGGCATTCGCCTACGCCGTCTTCGCCCAGTTTCTTAGCTTGGAGGTGGCTGCGTTGTTGGAGAAAAAATAACATTTGCATATTTTCTTCCACCATTTCTCTAAAGAAAAACAAGCACAATCAACACCAGATTTATTTCCTTCCATATCACCAAGTATTTTGATTTGCTCAATTTGTTTGGAGGTAAGTGCACCACATGCCGAAGATCGGGCATTTTCAGCCGAATTTTCGGACTCACTAAACGTGACCAGCGTTTGACGCGTTTGACTTGGGGACCTCAAGGCTGACCCGGGGTGCCTCGGAGGGTTCTCACAACCGATTGGCAGCAGAGGTGCCGCCCGAAAATGTGGCCTTGTCATCAGCGTGACCGGCATTGCAGACGATGTTGTCGGATTGCTGAGAGCTACTGGTACGAGAAGTTTCCCTATCGGATACTTCTACTGTGGTTACAGCGAGCGATCGAAAGGGATCACCGAGTGACTTGCCCAATGGAGAAAGATTTCTTTTTTGGCTGTGCAGATTCTCCACCATATGACATGACATCATATAAGTGGCTTAGATATGGTTAGGGCTATGTAGCGGCTATGGTGGATACAACTATACTTTTATAGGCTTTATAAGGCAACTTAAACCTCACGGGCCCACCTTGCAGGTTAATGGAATATCTGCGTTGCGTCCACGTAAGAAGTACCGGAGGGGGTGCGTTTGGGGGTGTTTTGTTTCTGCATGAAATGATTACATACTGTAAAATGTGGCAAACATATTGTGGACTCATGACAGTAATACCGTTTGTCCATATGTTTCATGTTTATTGTGTCAATTCGCAGAAGGGAAGTTCTTTCAGCTTGCAGTAGGTGATGGCAGTTGGTTCTTGAAATGTGTTCCCCCAGTCGGGACATACAGTATACTTGGATGTGCATTCCAATTACCCTCTGGTAAACTAAATAGTGGATTTTCCCATCAAAAATGATGATTTTCCGAGGTTTTTTGTATGTTTACCAGAGGGTAGCAACTGGAAAACAACCAACGCAAATATCGGTGGGAGACATGAGCCCTTTTATTTGTGATCATTTCTTGATCCTGCACATTTTTCAGTCAGGTTGTATGGCAACCAATGGGTTGGTAAAAAAAGGGGAAAATCACAGGAACCTATGGATTTTCCCATGAAATTCGTTGTTTCCTGTAATTTGAGGCTGGCGATTGCAGCAATCAGCAGTTGGCAGCTTGAGAACAAGACCCCAAATCTGCGGATCCATGATTAATGGTCATTAATGGTGATTGAATGGTGATTTGATGGGTTTTAATGAGATTTAATGGTGATTAATGGTGATTAATGGTGATTGAATGGTGGTTTAATGGGTTTTAATGAGATTTAATGGTGATTAATGGTCATTAATGGCGATTGAATGGTGATTTAATGGGTTTTAATGGGTTTTAATGAGGTTTAATGGTGGTTTAATGGGTTTTAATGAGATTTAATGGTGATTTAATGGTGATTGAATGGTGATTAATGGTGATTTACCCTCCAGTAAACTAACAAACAGTTTGCTATGGAAAATGGACCATTTATGAATGATTTACCTATTAAAATGGGTGGATCTTTCCATAGCTATGTTAGTCATTACCAGAGGGTACCTCAAGAGCTGCTTCAGAGCAACATGTTTGCAGAACAGGTTGGTACTAGAAATGGTTGGTAATCCCATCCCCAATGGGACCATACAATTTTCGGGTGTTTCATATGAACCGGCGGTGGTCATTGATCCTTAGTGTAGGTGAATTCCCCACCTAGTAACTATAGTATTTACACGCGGCAATGGAAAATCCTTTATTTAATCGAAAACTTATATTAAAATCATAACTATATATGTATATATACTAGTATATACACACACTAATGAAACGTCCCACATCATAGCCTCAAAAAGCTCATCTTCTCATTGAACAAATCCATATTTACGACGGATTTCCCGGCTTGCCACATTTTCCAGATGGGAAATCCCCGAAAAATATCCTAGTATGCTCCCATTATCATCCATCTTAAACAATACAAAACCAGATTTCATGAACCCCAATTTTCTGGACAAAACAATTAAACCCCAACAAAAAAGACGTAATCCATGCTAAAATAAGCTTAACTATTATATATATATGTTGAATAATACATTCATAAGCTTATGTGTAATTTTCAACTATTATATGGTTACATAATAAATAAATACATATTATAACCACCATATATAATAACATATAAATAATATAAAATCCCATGTATGGTTACATAGCATAATAATACAATAATATATATAATCATCCCGAAATGGCCTTAATTCAGGTTAGTGAAATAGTATATTTTACCCATATATATATATACTATTATATAATATACACTATATACACATAAACACCATGATCATCCTAAATTTCTGCCAGGCGGTGGCGGCCCAGGCGTCCTGAATGGAGCGGTGGAGAAGAGCCAGCAGCCCAGCAGCTTGGACGTGTTTTCATCGGTGGTTCGTCATGCAGGATGGGCCCCCCGAAATGATTGCTGGCAAAACCATTGTTTCCTGCACTTTTCCCTGTAGCAATCCCCAAACAGATAGAAATTGAGATGTTTCCAGGAAGGTATCGATGATATTCACCTCATACTTTGTCATACTTGCAGGATGGCGCCCCCAAGTGATGTGAACGTTGGTTTATAAACCATTAGAACCCCCATGACTACTATAGTTATATCTACCATAAACCATAGAAATCAGCCACTTCTAAGGCAACTGAATGCTATCTTGGGGGCCCCATCCTGTGATTATCCTTGGTATTGTTAATGGGATACCTAGGGTTAATCCACTGAAAAAAACTAGGGTTATAACTATCATCTACCTGGTTAGGTGGTTCATAATGGTTAGTAATGGTTAAATGACTTGCAGATGGCTTATAGATGGCAAAAAAATGATTATATAAATGATAGTTCTATGATATTCTATAGATGGGTGATGGAATTTTCTAACAGCACTTCACAGGATGGGGCCCCCGGAAACGAGCGAGTTCGCGTTCAGTTGACATATGGCCGTGGCTGAATGAACTATGGTTTATGGTAAAGATAGCGTTCAATTGACATAGGGCCATTTACATATCTGGTTGACATCCTGAAAAGTTTCCAGAAACACATTGGCTTACGCTTGTAGCCACTGTCGTTCATCTTTTTTGGGTTACTTTGGCGAAAATTCGACATAAAGCAAAAACCATTGGGTGCCACCAAATGGCGTGTTAACTATGGGGCGGGTATCCATAGTTACCCATTGATCCATAGTTATCAAAATGTTATCAAATTATATCCCATATTCCAATTACGTAGCCATGATTTTTGGTTTTATACATTAAATAGTTTCAGTTATCACGATACATATCACCAATTTTCTCACCACCCAAAAAATCGGCCGCGATTCTATGCAGGTTTCACCGAGAAAAATGGAGGTTTCACCCAGAAACATGGGGATTGACCCAAGAGAAAGGGGGATTACAATCGGACTAACCGTGACTAACCCTCAAAAAGAACTGGGTTTTTGTCATGAACTCAATGCAAAATGCAGGAGTTGAATCCCCCTGCCGTGTCGGTTTCCTTGACTTCGTCGACTTCGTCTTGGCAGGTCTACGTGGTGACGACAGCATCCCCTTGTACCGCTCACAGGTGCAACCAGGGACCACAACATTGGCGATGATCCCACTGAATTTAGCTAAATTGGTATGTCTGAAAATGGGGTATACCCCCAATGAAATAGCCATAAAAAGTAGGGATAATGATCAGCAAAACCATTGGGTACAATGGGGTACACTATTTTTAGACAAACCCAAATGATATGATGGGAAATATGATGGGATAACATAGCTGAATTCGTTCAACATGTTTTATTTAGCTGATTCATAAATCTTATTCTTATATTACCCTCTGGTGAACTAACATTTTGCCATGGAAAATCACCATTTTTAATGGGAAAATCCACTATTTCTATGGCCATTTTCAATAGCAAACTGTTAGTTCACCAGAGGGTATTTGATATGAATGCTGACATCACTGATGTCAATTTGGACCAGATCAATACATCCAAAGCCATGTTTGGTACCTAGGCTTGGGAAAAAGGCTTCGGAAGTGATGTTCCTAGCTTTGGGGAAGGGAAATGCGGCCTGATTTTTCGCTAACATGATGATCATATCATGCCTATAGAGCCTTCCTAAAATATGTAATCTGGCTGATGGTTTGGAACATGAAGATGTTTTTTTCCATATATTGGGAATAATAGTCCCAACTGACGAACTCATATTTTTCATAGGGGTTGGTATACCACCAACCAGTAATTCACGGATGATCTCCAGCAGTTTTTAGACATGAAAACCAGGGGGATTTGGGATTCACCAACCTGCTTAGCACAAGCGCACGGATTCCACAATCATCCTTGATCTTTATCGGCAAAACCGGTGCCTTCCGAAGAAACAACAGCAGGTCTACATGATGTGTTCCATTTTTTTTTCTGGATCAATACTTATTCATTGGTCGCTGGGCCAATAACATGAGGATCTAACAAACAAATTTCCATGATAAGTTTGAGATTGTTATCAACAAGGCTTGGGATGTTGAGTCACAACAAAAGTGGACAGTAAAACCAAGGAGTATGAAGAGATGAATCAAAAACAAACCACTTCGCCGTGTGCGTTTTCTACTTGGAAGTGCAGTTCCATGTCAAAAGGTGTTATAAGTGGATATATGGGGGTTTCCTGACATAGGGGTACCCCAATAGCTGGATGGTTTATTTCATGGAAATAACTATCTAGACATGGATGATTTAGGGGTACCCCCATTTCAGGAAATGCCCATATAACCACAGTTATAGGGCTTAACTTATATACCAACTTATTTTGATATAAATCATCTATAGTTAATATGTTGGTGAATATTCCATGTTTCATTGTTAATCGGTTTTTTTCCCCAAAGACATGGTAGATCAACCAGATATGGGGTTTCCTAAAATGGGGGTCCATGGTTATACCCCTTCGCAACCTCAACTTCACCCCCTAGTGAGGACGAGAACTTTGAGTATCCCTACACCACAGATGTGCTTTGGCAGTGGATGGGGGCCCCTGCAACTCCAGCAATCATGGGGGTATATACATACAGTTTCTTAAAATGGAGGTACCCCCAAAATGGATGGTTTACAATGGAACACCTTATAAAAATGGACGATTAAGAGGTACCACCATTTCAAGAAACCTCCATATGGTGATTTTTTATGTGGATATAATGGGGACATAATGGGGAAAAAACTGGGGATGTTTCCTGTGATGTAATGGGCAAGGTTACACATAATTTAAGCCATTGGATGGCTCCTGCCGTATTTTCGGACCAAGCCACATGAAACGAAATGGCAAGGTGAAAAGCAGTGGTCAATGGTGTTTTATCGCAGGAATAATTGTAGTAATTGTGTGGTCAAAATCCTTCCTTTTCGGCTGAATTGGTTGTCTAATTGTGGTCAATGGCGTCTAAATGGCAATCATGTGTGTTTTTTTTGCTTAACTCCCCAAATGAGTTCTATGAAGGAAAGACCTTTCTCAGTAACCCTGTGCAATCATCAACAACTTTGCCAGCTATTGGGTTTCAACATTCTATAGCCATATGCTGTTGGGGTTACAACCCTCAACCATAGGAACCAAGTGTTTGAACCAATAAGAACATCCCGGCGACATGATGCTTGCCTGATCATGCCACATTATATGGCGGTGAGTTAAGGACGATGGGAAGATGCACCAGCGACGATATCATGGTTAGACATGGGGCTACACTAGCTGTTGTTTTTCTTTTTTATGTGTGTGGATTAATCCAAATTGAAAGATCACAGTGCCATCCAACCAAGGAAACCTTCTCATCTAGCCAACACAAGCTTCGAACGTTTCCAACCAAGGAAACCTTCTCAACTATAGCCAGAACAAGGTTATAGATTATATTCGCTTCATATTTCCGAAAGTTTGTGGATGAGAAAGCGTTTCAAACGCTTGGAAGTTTACCGGTCGGTGAAAAGGGGGTGTGGGGGGGGGGTGGCACAGATTTGCAGATTTTGGGGTTCCAAATGGGTGTTGAGGAGGTGCAAAAAACACTGTAAATTACAGTAAACACTGCTTTTTTTTGGGCAGAATTACAAGGAGTTAAGTTGCTGCAAAAAGTGCGCTTTTACCCGCACGAGAGCCAAATTTTGTCGTTTTTGTTGTTTCGAGGGAGGCGGACCTAAAACGTGCTATGTGTAAAAAACACTGCAAATACCGTGAAAAACTGGCTTGTAAATATGTTTTCATACAACTTTTGCACTTTGATGTCTTTTCTTCCTTCTACATAGCCCCAAGACGGCGCAACATAGCCCCAAGATAGGCCAACACAGAGCCAAGATGGCCCAACATAGAACATAGTCCCAAGATGGGCCAACATAGGCCCAAGACGACCCAACAAAACCCAACATAGTCCCAACATAGTCCCAAGATGGTCCAACATAAACCTAAAAAAATAAAGTGAACATAGGCCCAAAGCAACCCCGGGGGGGCAACATAGTCCCAAGATGGGCCAAAGACAACCCAACAAAACCCAAAATAGGCCCAAGACAACTCAACAAAACCCAACATAGTCCCAACATGTCCCAACATAGTCCCAAGATGTGCCAACATAAGCCCAAAATAAAGTGAACATAGGCCCAAAGCAACCCAACAGTAGCTGCAACAAATACGTTTTCACGTGTGTTTGGCTATATTAGTTTTCCTCCTCTAAAAAAGGGGGGAGTGGGGGGGACGGTATGGGTGAGTGCGGGGGCCCAGTTTGACGAATGTTTGGCCGCTGCATCCACTTGGTTAAGAGTTCATGCGCTCACAACGACATTAAGACAGTACGAGCAACAAAGCAACAAACGCAACATACTAGCATATTGCGAGACGCACAGCAAAGAACCGCACCAACAACATCAACAACCCCAACAGCACAACAACCTCTAAGACAACGAGAACAGAAACAAGGACAACCAGAAGCACAACAAGAACACCAGCAAGAACAAGATTGGCAAATAGCAGCGTCACGGGGAGCGGCATTTTCACACGTGCGTGCCATGGACGATTCGTGGCGCAAGGCACGTCATCGACCATGGGTCAAGTGAAACACTGAGGGCAGGTTGCCGATATTCAAGAATGAAAATCTACTATGAGCACTTCTTTGAATCAGGTGGTTCTGGAGAAAGCCGTGGAAGTGCACGCACAAATCGTCCAAGGGCCTGTATCTCAGGGTGACTATCCGAGCTAGGCAAAGGCAGCAACCTGAGCCAAGGAATGATTCGCTCAGCTGAAGGATCGTCAAGGTATGTCAGGTCTTGACCAAACAAAACATGTCTCAAATAGATACAAAAGATATCAAAAAATGTTGATACGAAAATCAAAAAATGTACAAAAAATCGTTGAACTTCAGACCTCGTGAACATTGTGTTACCAAACATTCTGCGGCCCATTTCAGCCGCAATGTGTTAGCCATCTCTCTAGGGAACCCACGTGTGAAAATGGGGAAAAGATATCGCCTTTTCGACTTGAATCTTTTGACACAGGCACTGGAAGCTATGCATCAACATAGTTCTGGGAATGGCCTGGGCCTTTTGGATATTTTCCTCGACTGTCTATGCTTTTTTTACCCAAGGTGTGGCAAGTGGCTAACAGACAAAGTTTCTAGAACAAAGCCAGGGTGTAATTGGAGCGCTGACACCACTGTCACTTCAAGCGTTTTTTCGCGCGGCTAGAACTGTGGTTCGCTAGGCCCGGGTTGGTCATGCAGAGATATCTGACATTACATATTGAGTTCACAGTAAAGAATCGGATTTCACTGAACGGTTTCGTGTTTACATACCTCTTTATCACCTCCCGAAACCTTAACGCACCTTGCCCCAATCGCTGTAGGTATGGTCGACGCAATCCGTCAATACCGTTGCTTTTTCGTTCTTGTATTTTCTGATGTCAGGTCTACAGAGGCTGTTGCAGTCACACACTTACGAAGAATATGGTTTTGGCCCTCGGACGTGACAGCGCCACCCTTTATCTGTCAAGCGAAGAGACTTGAAGTTTCATTTCGCTGGAAAACATTCAACGTGGTGCAGCGAGGCAGCTATTTTGGTTGCGTTTGCCACAGAAAAAATGGGTCAATGCTTCGATTTGCCACCATTTTTGGATGGCGGCTGTGAGTAATTTCTGAAGGTTTTTAAAGCACCATGCACCTTCGTTACTTTCTACACATATAGTCCGGTCAAGCCGGGGACGGAAGTTGCGACCATATTGATTTACAAGGTGTGAAAAGAAAATATGAGGATTTCGATGTGGCATGACAACATTGTCACAGCAAGGTTTTCAAGAGTTCATCGCATCTGGTTCCATCTCATTTCGCCCTGATCTGCACTGCTATCACTTCATCAAGCCTCCGCATCTCATCTTACCCTGATTTCCACTGCTATCACTTCATCAAGCCTCTGTTCCATCATCTCATTTCATTCGCTTCCATCTGCTATCCTTTTCATCTTGATGTGATTTCGTTCTTCGTGCTCTCAGCTCAGCTCTTCTCGTCACTGTGGCCAATTTTTTGTTTGCCTGCAATGAGTGGCTCTAACCTCACCCCCAACAAATTCAGCCATTTTCTAACTTACACGGAAGAACGCCCTACACTTACAGTTGCGGGACGAACTGAGCAATATTGCGACCTAAACGACTGCCCAATGCCTACACGAACCCAGCAACATCAAAGCACGCGCAGCACGAGCTTCGACGCTCCATTGTTGCGGGAATTCTCACTCAAGTTGTCAAGCTTTCATCTTCAATCTGAAATCAATTGAACAATTCAATTTCAAATCAATTGAATCTCAAATCAATTGAATTTGAAATCAATATTTGAATCTCAAACCAATTGAATTTCAAATTACTTGCATTTCAACCGATTGAATTTCAATCCAATTGAATCTCAGATCAATTGAGTTTGAAAACAGTTGAGTTTGAAATGAACTGAATCCCAAGGCAATTGAATCTCAAATCCCTTGTCTTGAATTAATATTTGAATTTCAAATCAATCGACTTTCAAATCCGTTGAAAGTCAAATAAATCAAGTGAATCCCAAATCGATTGAATTTCAAATCAGTTGACTTTTCAAACAGTCTCAAATCGGTTTAATCTGAAATCATTTGAATTCAAATCATTTGATTCTGAAATCAGTTGAAAATCAAATCAATGGAATTTCAAACCACTTGAATCTCACATCAATTGACTTTCGCACTTCATTCCTACAGCTTTCTTAGCTTTGGAAACTTCCGCCACCGCCTCGTGCAGTAGATATATTGTATACCTACAGTATTACTATACATGCTACCGTGAAACATACGGCATCCCTTCCGCCTGAGGCACTGCCGGGCTTGGTAGAACCGCTTTCACTGCCGGAGATAAAGCCCAAATTTGGCCAGCAAAGTTTGGCGCCCTAACCAAAGTGCCGCCAGAGCATTCTCGTGGGAACCTGTACCTAACGGGCAACAAACCTTGTCAAACCTAGAAGCAACGCATCCTAAACGCAGACCGCTCCATCCTTGAGGCGATACGTTGGAATCCCCATCGGATGGCAGTGAAAACCACACCTGAGAGAGGCGCCGCTTGAAACACCACATCCATGGACATCACATCGACGTACATCCTCTGACATAACCCTTCCAAATATCTTCCATGATTTTTCCATGCTGCTTCCAGCGTCAGGAGAAGATCCAACAAAGCTTTGGTGAAGCCAGCAACGTAGCCAGAAGCGGCTAAGAATGGACAAACTTTTCACATCTACTCAAATTATAGATCACCATTGTGTTGCATACAATACACTCTACACTACTGCTACCTCCAATCGACTCCTCATACGCACTATATAGATACACCTATGGCATCCAGCACATGCTGCTTCCAGTCCCGTCTCACCACATCCCACAGTTCCCGCGCCATCGAAAAACAACATGGTGCCAATGCATGTCACATACTGGCACGCTTTCCGTTTTTTTTCTCCGAACTGGTTTGCAGAAAATTGCTTGGTCGTTTTTGCTTTGGGTCACTCTTTGCAGAGTAAACCTTGGTAAAAGTGGGTCGATTTTGATATCTTTTTCTACACCCTCGGGTAATCAAGCATGGCTAGCTGGAAAATCCCCTATAAATGGAGGTTTTTATGTGAACACCCCCAATGAATGGATGATTTTCCATTGCCATGTTTGATTACCAGATGGTACATGGACGGAAACTGTATATGATGTTTTGTTTTGCAGAATATCTGCGGTTGGCCACATTTTTATAGATGCGAATTTGCCCGAGTCCAAGTCAGGTTTTGTTTGATCCCAACATCACTTCAAATCTGCAACATCCAAAAAACATCGTAATGCCTGAACTCAGCAGTCAATTGGTTTGTGTAGGATACCGTATATGCCAACCGGGAGAAACCGTTGGATTTAGAACACGATTTTCAGACAGACCGTTGTAATCGGAATCCCATGGAATCAGAATTGGGATGTCAGGGATTCCCCCAGTAGCTTTTCACTCTAGTAAACCCTAAACCTACTTACCCAAGGTCTTACTGGGAATGCAAACCTGCCCCAAAACAATAGCTCAGTTGAACATCACTAGATAATATGGCAATGGTTTATGGTAGATATCTCGAACTAGTCCATGGGGCGAATCTAAACCAACACATACCAACACACATAACCTTTGGGGATTCTAACTTGTATAAACCACAACAACGATAATCGTGGAACGAACTTAAGGTCGTTTCCGTTGTTTCTGTCGCACGTCAAGGCCTTCTGCAATTCACTGGACGTGAAAAGCGTGAAGAGTATGGCTGTCCCGTCGTCACTGGCTCTTCATCAAGGGGAATGGATCAACCGCGAACAAATTGGGGCCTTAAGGAATGGAATATCATGGTTTATTGAGTTTTTCTGAAATTTAATGATCATGATATTTAATGGTCTATTGTCTATTTATGTTTTTTTGGGATATACATATATATATATATATATTAGTAGTAATGGGAATATAATGGGGATTTCATGTAAACATGGCAAACATATCGGGGTTTACCCTCTGGTAATCAAACATGGTTTGCTGGAAAATCCATCATTTATAGACAATTTCCCAGCTAGAAGTAGGGGATTTCAATTGCCACGTTTAGCGGAGGGTATGGATAAGAATGGGGTTCAATCATCGAAAATGAATCGTCAACAAATCCGTTGCATCTTGTGGTTATATATATATACAGTAATTTGTTTTGTAAATAGAGTATTGAATAATTGACAATAGGGGCGAGTTGGGTTTGACACAAATCCTTTGCCCTGCAAAAAGGGGGAAGATACTACGCAATGCCCAAAACAGATATTATTTTGTT
>Ga0126342_10019533_pt1 | contig 11497 bp, 9 predicted proteins | sample Cyp1metagenome_FD_92528 | JGI IMG/M metagenome (GOLD analysis project Ga0126342, IMG submission 92528) | Coral microbial communities from Lord Howe Island, Old Settlement Bay, Australia - Cyphastrea 1 metagenome | ecosystem: Host-associated > Invertebrates > Cnidaria > Coral ... | reverse complement strand
TATATATATATATCATTATCACTATTATTGTTGATTGTTGTTGTTATATATCACTATTACTACTACTAACTACTACTATTATCAAAAAAATGTTATGATTAATTGATTAATTATCAAACTTGTTATGATATTATCCATTCTTAATAATTATTAATTATTATTATTAATTATCATTTCTCCATATCTGGTTGGTGGTTTGAACCCCTCTGAAAAATATGAAAGTCAGTTGGGATGATGAAATTCCCAATATATGGAAAAATAAAAGTCATGTTCCAAACCACCAACCAGGTCTATAATCATCTAATAATCATCTAATAATCATCTAATAATCATCTGATGAGCATCTAATAAGAATCTAATAAGCATCTAATAATCATCTAATAATCATCTAATGATCATCTAATGATCATCTAATAATCATCTACAATCATCTACATACAGTTTGTAACATATTAATAAGTATTATCATTAATCATCTACATTCATCTATATATACTGTTTGTAACATACGTATTAATAATTATTATCATTAATCATCTATAATCATCTATATACTGTTTGTAACATACGTATTAATAAAAATACTTATTATCATTAATCATCTATAATCATCCATATACTGTTTGTAACATACGTTATTATTAATTACAGTATCATTAATCATCTATAATAAATTACAGTATCATTAATCATCTATAATCATCTATATACTGTTTGTAACATACGTTATGATTAATTACAGTATCATTAATCATCTATAATCATCTATATACTGTTTGTAACATACGTTATGATTAATTACAGTATCATTAATCATCTATAATCATCTACAGTATATACTGTTTGTAACATATGTTATGAATAAATTACAGTATCATTAATCATCTAGAATCATCTATATACTGTTTGTAACATACGTTATGATTAATTACAGTATCATTAATCATCTATAATCATCTATATACTGTTTGTAACATACGTTATGAATAATTACAGTATCATTAATCATCTATAATCATCTATATACTGTTTGTAACATATGTTATGACTAATTGCAGTATCATTAATCATCTATAATCATCTATATACTGTTTGTAACATATGTTATGATTACCCTTTGGTAAATTAACATAGACCCTGAAAATAGCGTAGTTTTAATGGAAACTAATCTTCCAACCCCTATCTGCCAGGGTCTATGTTAATTTACCAGAGGGTAATTATCATCTATAATCATCTATACACTGTTTGTAACATATTAATAAGTATTATCATTAATCATCTATAATCTATAATCATCTATACATACTGATTGTAACATATGTTATGATTACCCTCTGGTAATTTAACATAACTATGGAAAATCACCATTTTTAATGGGAAAATCCACTATTATTGGTCATTTTCAATAGCTACGTTAAATTACCAGAGGGTAATTATCATTTCTCCAGATTCTCCAACCATAAAAGCTCCAACCACCAGCTCTGACGCTTCGCTCCGCGCGGCCGCGCCTGGACCAGCGCCTTGGCCAACCACTTGGCGCGGCCGTCGGGACGCTTCTGCAGCACCTGCTCCAACTCCACGGTGGTGGCCGGCGCCTGATGGGGGAGGATTTTTGGGAGGAAAATCCCTGGGAAAACGTGGAAAAACCATGGAAAATCTGTGAAAAAGATGGAGGAATTATGGAAAATCATTGAAAATCGATGGAAAACCAATGACATTTTTCCAATTTTCAGGGAACCTGAGATTTGTTTAAGTCTTTTGATCACTAGTTTTGATCACTGAACATGTTGGGATAATTATGGATAATTGCAAGCTATTGATGTTGATTTGTGCCTACATTGAGAAGACGAAACATCTCTATGAGTGTGGATAAAACCTCTTGAACTTGGGGTTATTTAAAGAAAAAACTAGGGGATGTGACCGAGCAAAGCTGGAGATTAGTCAATGATGTCCCTTTGAGTTGGCTTGGTATACCATTTACTTACCCTCTGGTAATTTAACGTAGCTATTGAAAATGACCATTTACAGTGGATTTTCCCATTAAAAATTGTGATTTCCCATAGCTATGTTAGTTTACCAGAGGGTATACCTGTTGGTTGTAAACCATGGCAGTGTAGGCCCTGTTGGTTCATCACAATCGGAATTTGGGACATCTACGGAGACATCAAACAACCTGGGGGCGGATGATCCAATGGAACCTGGCTCAGCGCTGAAATTCCGACATGATTGTATAAGTCCATTGCAAATAATCCAGGAAATGATTGAGCAAATTACTGTATTTCATGGAATTGTCCATCCTAATGAAAATTTGATAGAATCATTTTGTTTAGTTTCCCTGCCAATGAATGCAATTTCCCTACCAATTTGCATTTTCCCTATCAATTGTATATCATGTGATCTTGATTCAATTCACCAATTTGGAGATAAAGTGGTGTTGGGCTACGTCATAGAAATTGTTTTCCCAGATTATCAACGCACATCTCAACAACAACTCAATGATTCTCCACCCACAAATTTTCGCAAAATCCTGAAAATCCGCCGCTTTGCCTAGAAAAATCCTGAAAATCCATAGCCCCCGCCGCCCTCGTTTCCCCTAAAAATGGCCTTCTCCACCGGCTGCGGCTTCTTGCCTGCGCGGTCACCGCGACGGGCCACCTGGGCGAGTCAACTGTGTCGGAAATCAAGACCCAGTACCGCTACTGCAACGTGGTTCATCCCGCAATCACAGTGATGTGGGGCCTGAACATGCTCAAAAAACGGATCCAGTCGAAAAACAAAAGGGGATTTCACAGAACTGGCAGTTTTCCCATGGATCATGGGATATCAACCTCTCCAGCCGACCAGCTCAACCGCCCACGGCTGGCTCTTTTTTGGCATCACACAGCGACGGGGCGGCCCAATTTGGAGACACCTCGGAAGCTTAGAATCTCAGCTGAGGCAGCGTTTTCGAGAACGGGTGAGAAATGAAGAAGTAAATGTTCTATCCCAGATGCTCCATGTATGGCATATTTACCTACATTTGGTTGATTTTTGGGGTAAATGTAGGTGAATATTCATGAATATTCCAGCACCATGGAGCATATGGGTATAGGAAGATGATTTGTTTTCAATATTAGTTTAGCGAAGCGAAATGGGGTAGACATGGGTTGACACCTCATTTCTCTACCGTCCACATCCCAGGCCCGGCCCCGACCTGCGTCGACTGGAGGATCATCGTCCTGGGACCCAAGGAGGCCCTTGGGTGGAGATTTACCAGAAAATATCCAGGGGATTCCAATGGATTTGACTGAATTTACATGGATTTGATACCCATAGGATCCATGGTGCTGCTATATATGCTAACATGGATCCCATCAATAGACCCCAAATGTTAGCATATATATACCAGCACCATGGATCCTATGGGATATGATTTGATAGGGAATTGATTGGGAACTCGTGATGCCATGATCAAGTTACGGATCATGGTCATCCCTATTCATTGCAATCCTTCTATCAGCCATGGCACATATGTTTTGATTGTTCCTCTTTGATGTGGATTGAACCAAATCCGGAGTCCAATTGTCAATTCTACCCGCCAGTGATTCCCATGTTCACGTTGATGAATTCGAAATGTAAACATCTCCTGTATCAGTTGCATTTCCAGGTTTGCTCTTCTACTATCAACATGTTCACTATTTGAAGCGGCGCCTCAGAATTTTCCATAATGGCTGGTGCAGTACATGCCCAATTTTATCATGTTCATGATGACTCCCTTGGTTCCTTCCATCTTGCGCCATCTCCCATGTTTGCACGCCACTATAAGGCTCCCCTCTGACGAAGCACCAACCCTTCCCATGATCCTCCATACAGATCATCCAGCTTTATGGTCCATAATGTGGTATATCCCAGTAGCCAATCATGATTTTTTTGGGTCATGACTTACATAATCCCAAAGAACGAGGGTGGTATTTATTTATATCCCATATTATCCCACCATTATCCTATACCCTAAAAGTCCTAAGGTCGTACTTTTTGAGTCCTTGCCGAAAGTGGCACAAAAAGGATCATCGCCGAGAAACCATAGCAATGCTGAGGTTCTATGGCCGAGGGTTTATAGCAATTTTGTTGGATTCCACGGCCGAGGGTTTATAGCAATGTCATGGGTTCTACGGCCGAGGGTTTATAGTTTATAGCAATGTTCAATCACGATTCACTCACGATTTCTCACGATTCCTGAGCCGCTATGTGTACCTTTTAGGGCCCTAGGGGCGTACTTTTTAGGATCCTGCTCACGATCACTCGCGATTACTCACGATTAAGGATGCTATATATAGCAATGTTCCTTTTGAGGCGTTCCTTTCGAGGTCCGGGACCTCAAAAGGTACATCATGATGTATCAGACATGGACGTACTTTTTGAGTCCTTGGACTTCCAGGGATATCTATTCTATATCCATCCCAGAGACGTCCAGGCCTCAAAGGTCTGATGCCGCACACGGCGGCCAAGACGCCGGCAGCGTCGGCGCGCTTTAGGGCAAAGCAGGAACACCGTGCACAAACTGCACAGGGCCACAAGGACCGGCAGAACCTGGAAGATGCAGCATCTTTGGTATCCTGATAATCCACATCATCTTGGGAAAACTTGGGGGTAAATATATATATATATATAATTATATATATATCATAAATATTCATAATAGATCATCATCATCATCATCATCATCGTCATCATCAACAACTCCTGATCGTGCTGCCTCCTCGCTTCGCGCAGGACACTCACAGGTACAGCTGCACGCTGTCGGCACTGGATGGACGGGTGACCCTCCAAAAGCACTGTGAAAGATCCAACCAGCTATAGCCCCACCACAAGCCACCGGGAAGGGTTCCATGAATGGGCCCGCTACACTTGAACAGCTTGAAATGAACAACGGCCACACGTTCATTCTTTCATTCAAGACTAAAGTCAAACCATCATCATCATCAACAACAACAGCAATCCGAGACTTCCCCTTCTCGACAACTCCGAGGTGCTACCAAAAGAAGCATTATCCGTGGCCAGCGCGTCGGCTCGCCAGCAGTTGCAAAGGGTAAGCGGAGCAGTACGAACTGCGTTCCAATTTGACCTCAGTAGGAATGGATCTTCAATCATTTTTCAAAGATGGGAAGCATCTTAAACTCAAAAAACTTACCATAGACAGATAACACGATAACTGACTTTGTTTAGGGAACTCAGCGTTTCTATTGTGACAAGATGAACAATAAACCTTTCACGTCAAGCATCAACTGTGGAGTCTTCCAAGTATCAAAGATCTTCCTGGATTTTTTGGACTTGCTGACTTGCTGTTGTCCGGTGAGTCCTGTTTCAAAACGGAGCCGTCAGTCGTAATTATTTTTTTTGTGTTGGTGAATATGTATTATTCTTACATAACCTATATATAATATAAGCAATATGCAAACCAGTCACACATATAGTTATTCACGATATTCACCCTCAAAAAAATGGACTCCGAAAACAAACCCCCAAGTTAAATACTGGCATGTTTGACATTGTATGCTACATCTGACTGGTAGATACAAATGGCCCAAGAAATCAATGCGACGTTGATCCCTGCCCGAGGTGCGCGGGTTGTCATTGTTGTCATTGATCAACAGCACTGCCAAACCGCCTCGAGGATTTTTGCGTGAATTCCAAAGGTGTGCGGGTCAAGCCATCCGAATCAAAATTTGGGACTTTGATCCACCCCCAGATTGCGACCTCATGTTTTTGAAATACGTAATTGGGCCTTCAATATGTTTGTTCCATTTTGTTCCTGTGTATCTTGTTTGTGAAAAAATCTTACGCTGCAACTTGGGATGGTGAACGGCACATTTTCCAAAACCAGTGTTCCAGAAATCGTGCATGTTGAATCATGTTGAAATATTCTTACCCATACGGCCCATACATGTAGTGTATTTCCACTAGCAAGGTGGCCGTGACAAAAGGCGACATCACCCAAGCTCTGAAGAATTAGCCGCTAGTGTCACTTCCGCAACCTTCAAAACGGCAGCTCTGAAGTAGCCTGAAGTTCTTACAGTACCCTCTGGTAAACGTTTACATAACTATGGAAAGATCCACCATGCTATTAATGGGTAAATCCACTATTTCTATGGCCATTTTCAATAGTTTTCTGTATGTTTACCAGGCCGGGTAATTCCCCAATTCGGAATTTGGAGGGCGTTGAAGTCACCGACACTTTTATAAATGGACGCCACCATCCCATGGCGGCATGACGACAAGTTGCCCAAGTCTTCGACACTTTCATACCTTGGAGTGGGTTTGGGATGATCATGGATGATCCATGACTCGGCATGGAGGGGTCCATGCAGCATTTCCAAGACACACATCCACCGAAAATAGGAAGCAAATGGAAGCAATCACCTGCTGGGTCCCCACACCCCACAGCTTGTGGTGGGATGATGGTCATCGCTTCGTAGTTGTCCACCATTAAACCACCCAGAAGCTGCGTTGGAGTCCACTGGAAGACCAAGCGCTTCTGGATGGAGGTCAATTCCTTGGTAGATGTCGATGTTCATCTCTCTCCCAAAATGATCAAAATGGGCTGCAAGTTGTGGGATTCCCAAGTTTTTCTGTTGATTAAACATCTATTCCACTGTAGATACATCCACTTCAGAAATCTAACAGTTCTTTCAGTTCTTGGAGTTACCAACCAACAGAAATCTATGATTTGGGTGGCCCCACAACCAGCCCCCCCCAAAAAAAAAACGCCGGCAAGAATCGTCCAGGTCGCACTGATGCTCCCCTGGCGGCCATGGAAAAAAATTGGTGAAAAATGGGTGAAAAATGGGTGAAAAATGGTCTCCCATTCTTTTGCACCATGTTGTTCTTGCTGTGATTTTTGGAACAACATGGTGAAAAATGGGTGCAATCATCCCTCTTGAAGGGAAACATGTGGCGGCCTTAGTCGTGAAGCGAGCAGCTTGTTAAGTAGCACACCAGGCAAGCTGGAAGATCATCATGTCTGTTCCCGCAGGAACCTCTAGGAAAATCCGGAGTGCCTAACATAGATTGGCTAATCAAACCAAATTGCTTGGCCTAACCTGGTTCACCCCAACATAACCAATTTAAAGCAAATGGCTTCAGCAACGTTCAGCATCCCAAATGGCTCCTCGCAAGTCGCAGGGTCCGTCACAAATGGCGCTGCAGTTGCTCACATTACTGGCACCTGCAAGGGCCGTGTTTGGGAAGTAGCCCCCAGGGGGACATGGCGAATAGGGCATGGGCCATGGCGATTTTCGCAGCCATTGGGCCATGAGTAAAGCAAAATCCACGCAACGTACCGACACTTGGGGTGTAATTCACAAAGATGAAATCAGTGATTTTGGGGAAATCTAACATTTCTGTCGTTTCAGGGTCGCTATTCTTTACCCAAACAGTGAAGGTTCTGCCTATTTAGAAAGACTGATTTGGGCAATCATTTTTTGTTTGACACATATCCAGAATATACACAATATCCACATGGGGTGGCCTCATTTATGTACTATGGATCATCTTTACCGCATTTTGGGATAATAATTACAGAATCATATTTTTTGTCACTCTCTATTTCCCAACTCTTGCTACTTAAACATAATTATCAGTTGCTGAAGCATGGCCATAGCACCCATTTGTTGCAGCTGACATGCTGATCCATCATGAAGAACCTAAAAATTCTTTAGGTACGCTAACACCAAAAAAATAGTTACCCCATATTGTGGATGATTTTCCCATTCAACATCCATCTATATATATATATATTATATATAAAGGATGTGGATGTTCATGGATCTTCCATTGCCATGACAACCAGAGGGTCCAGCCTGCCAGGTCCAGCAGGTACAAGCGGATGTCATTCCCTTCAGCTCGACTGAAACGTCTCTCCAGGGACAGAAAATGAGGACCTGCAGGGTGAGAGGTACAGTACTGATCCATGGTCCATGTAAAAACCCTAGAAAATCTGGCCTATTATGACCATAGATAAAGACAGCACATCCATTTCAGGGTCCTGAAATTTCCAGTGAAATGGAAGGAGGTTTCAGGGATGCCAGATGCCACAAGATAGAGACACAAGTTTATTCAGTCTCTGTTTTGATGACGATGACGATGATGATGATGACGATGATGATGATGATGATGATGATGACGATGACGATGACGATGACGATGACGATGATGATGATGATGATGATGATGATGATGGAGTTGCTTTCAATCTGTTATGGGGACCCCCTAACCGCTAGAAATATCTAGAAATGATGATGGGTGACGCACACAATGCGACTCGAGGATTGGAACCAGCGCCCTGTGATTAGGAAATCCAACAAAAAACAAAGCCGCAACGGCCCCAATAATAGACCACATCCTCATTATCTCAAATGATCATCTATTCAAGATGAAAACAAGGAAACAACTAAACACAACATTTGCAGAACACCTAGTTTCCTTCAGACTGCAAACTCACGAACTCAGGTTTCTTGCTACTATATAGACTTCGTCTGAAATGATCATTCCCAGAATCTGTTGGAGGGAGAAATTTAGAGGAAACCTCTCGCCTCTCTGTTATTGATGGTAACAAAAACAATGATTCAAAATAAACGAAAACATGGAAGGTGGTTGAATAAAAGACATTTTACAAAGCCACTAAGTAATTAACTAAGATTAACTAAGGCCATTTGGGGATGATCTCGTTGGAAAAGGGATGATCCACCAGCCTCCGCTTTGGTTCGGCAGGTTCACGGCAGCCAATTCCGTGAGACCCAAGGGATGAGAAGGAAAGGTGTCCACCATCCTCAGTGACTGGTTGGTGGTTTTTCGCCCTACCCCGTCCTGAACAATGGGCCATGGCTTCCATGGCTACGTTAAATAACCAGATGGTATATATATATATGTACCTGGTTGGTGGTTGACCTACCCTGAAAAATATGAAAGTCAGTTGGGATGATGACATTCCCAATATGATGGGAAAGTCATAAAATTAATTTTCCAAACCACCAACCAGATGAGAATTTCTGACCAAGATTTTTTGGGGCCACTGAGCCACCATGTTCACCCGAACAAAACCAAAATTACCCAAATTTTTGGAAGGTCAAAACTTCTCAACCACCGAACATCTTGATGATTTCGTTGAGAAATGACCAACTCTGGTGGATTTTTGGGTATCCACTCTTCACCAAGCCTGCAGCCTGGCAACAAAAATCCGGACCAGAGGGAGCGGCCACTCGAATCGACCTGATCTGGGCTTCAGTGGATGAGATATCTATCTGCATGACCATTTTGAAATTTTGGGTGAAGAAAATACTAAAATAGTCCTTATTCATCCAGAAAAACTCCAGGTCCCCAAAGATTTTTTAGACCTTAAATTAAAATCGACTTCCGCGAGGTAGTTTGCACCGGCAGTCAAAATTCAAGGCGATCATTCACATCATTTTTCAAGAATGTAATGACAAATACCAAACTCAAATCCTACTTCGGTGCAAAAACCATATGTCTGATGTTCTTCTGGATGTTCTTGCTTACTTTCCAGTAAAACAAACACATCCATAGAAAAAGCACCATTTTCGATAGGTAAATCACCCATATTATTGGGCCATTTTCCATAGCTATGTGGAAAACCCACCATAAAAAAACACCCACCCCATCCCCATCTCAGCCATCGGCACCTGGTAAATGCGCCGCACCGCTGGGTCGTCATTCTCCAAGGCACCCTCGACACCAGCCAGGAAGGTGTGATTCGCGCTGGCAGTGAAGGCCTCTGCCAGAGTTCTAGCGAGTTCCCCTATATTATATAACCGTTCAAACTGAGAATGTGACATATTTAAGAATCAAGAATTCGGATTTTCCAGGTGGTACAACCTCTTTCCGCTGGTCAGATTGGGATTGAACCCATGAAAATGTGTTTTTTTTTAATACTGGATACTATTTAAAATTGGAATTTCAACATCAGGAGGCGGGATATTCACTGTGAATACCATGAAAAAAATGGAGATTTGGGCAATCAGAGCGGATTGAACATGTGCATTCAATGGTGGTCATTCATTGGGATTGGCCATGATTGACCCCCATTCTTTCAATGGTGAGATTTGAGCTTGGGGTTTGAGGTGGTACCACGACCTTCATACAGCGTGGCCATGGCCTTGAGGTCGCGCAAGTGGGTTGCCAGAAAATCCGATACAGTATCAAAAAAAACATATAAAAACTTGGACTGTGAGCACACAGAACCAATCATTGATTGGTCATAGCTTTAAAGCATCCATCAGGCCTTCAAGTATTTCCCCAGCTCTCATAAGGTTGGCTGAGAGTATTTTCTTTCAGGGACCACACGTGTTAGCAGTCAATCTCGCGGGTTCCTAGTGAGTGATAGAGGGGTTTCTTACGGTTATCTACCAATGAAAAGGCATGATACACGCAGTTCCAACCCAACGCTTAGGGGCCCATCTAAGAACCACTAGATACCCAAGAGAGACCTTGGACCAACATCATAGTTGTGGCAATAAAATGGCATGTATAGGCCTAAATACACACACACTTAGAAAGTGGCTACTAAGAATTATCTACCATGGCTGCAACCAAGTTATATCTGATGATATTCACACCATTTATGGGTTATCATCATAGTTTGCAACTGAGATGCACATCCAAATATTGTTTGAATGGTTTTGAGGACCTGAAATCACCTGGTTTTGGTGTTTTTGTTCCGGGTTGAATGGAAGACCTCTCATGGTCTGAACCCAAGTAAACAAAAAGCAAGTCTTCCATAGAAAATAACAATGACACTCCATTTCAGCCCCTTATCGCCTGGAAACTAGGTAACTAGGCCCCGAGTTAAGAGAAATTTTTACAACACCATGGATATGTGGGGTGAAATCACAATGTGCAACCCCCCAAATCACCATCCCGTGCCTCCAAACCCTTGTTGGACACTTCGTTCTCCTCGACAAAGCTCGGCTGATGCGGCAGCCACACAGCCTTCGTCACGTTTCCGCTGTCGGGGTTGACAAAGCTTTGCCAAGGAACCGGGAGCCTGGTGGCGAGTACTGGCGAATGGGATGAAATAAGAAGATTGGTCAAACGTTAAGACTCAGCGGGCCAAAGTTTTTTCCTCAGGTGAAGGTTGTTAGGTTTTATGTCCCTCCTCCTCCTTCTCCCTCCGCCGCCGGACCTCAGCTGCAACACAGCGGTCCCCGCCGCTCCTGATCGCAGTGCCGGACCCAGCAAGCCCAGGATCAGAGTGGTCCGCGCCGGACCTCGACTGCAAGCTCGTGATCGCAGTGGTCCCTGCCGGACCCGAACAGCAACCTCTGGATCCAAGTGATCCCCGCCGGACCTCGACCACAAAGAATCTCCAAAGAGACAAATAGAATGCCAGAAAAATGTCAAAGATATGCCAGATAGAATGTCAGAATATATGTCAAATAGAATACCACATAGAATACCAGAATAAATGTCAGATGGACTGTCAGAATATATGTATATATATATA
>Ga0126342_10019532_pt1 | contig 11498 bp, 12 predicted proteins | sample Cyp1metagenome_FD_92528 | JGI IMG/M metagenome (GOLD analysis project Ga0126342, IMG submission 92528) | Coral microbial communities from Lord Howe Island, Old Settlement Bay, Australia - Cyphastrea 1 metagenome | ecosystem: Host-associated > Invertebrates > Cnidaria > Coral ... | reverse complement strand
TAAACGATCCCAGAGATCTCAGCAGCGTAGCAATGGATCATGTACGAAGTACAAGGTACGTTAGCATCCCCGGCCCCCCACCCCACCCCATCAGCAGCGTAGCAACATGTAACGTAGTAAACGATCCCAGAGATCTCAGCAGTGTAGCAATGGATCATGTACGAAGTACAAGGTACGTTAACATCCCGCACCCCCCCACCACACCCCATCAGCAGCGCAGCAACATGTAATGTAGAAAACGATCCCAGAGATCTCAGCAGCGTAGCAATAGATCATGTACGAAGTACAAGGTACGTTAACATCCCCCACCACCCCACCCCACCCCCAACCCCAAAATAGCGATATTCAAAAACGTGCGTTTTACGAGCGCGGTTTTCGGTCCGCAGGCAAAATCTAGTATCACAAGACACCTTTTTTTGTAACATCTAGTATCAAAACCAGATTCTCCGGCAAAATCAAGTAACAGGACGAGATTCTCCGGCAAGTTTTGTGATACTAGATTTTGCCGGACAAGTGTCTTGTGATACTAGATTTTGCCGGAGAATCTCGTCTTGTTACTAGATTTTGCTGCTTATAGTGATACTCGAGTTTGCCGGACAGAAGGTTTGTGACACTAGATTTTGCCGGAAAATTCTGTTTTGATACTAGATGTTGCAGAAAAAGTGTCTTGTGATACTAGAATTTGCCGGAGAATCTGGTGTTGATACGAGATTTTGCCGATGGATCTTGTGATACTAGATTTTGCCGGACAGAAGTTTTGTGATACTAGATTCTGCCTGACAAGTGCCTTGTGATACTAGATTTTGCCGGACAGGAGGTTTGTGATACTAGATTTTGCCGGACAAGTGTTTTGTGATACTAGATTTTGCCGGAGAATTTGTTTTTGATACTTGATTTTGCCGGACAGGTCTCTTGTGATACTAGATTTTGCCGGTGGATCTTGTGATACTAGATTTCGCCGGACAGGACTTTTGTGATACTAGATTTTGACGCACAAGTGTCTTGTGATACTAGATTTTGCCGCAGAATCTGGTCTTGCCGTAGAATCTTGTGATACTAGATTTTGCCGGACAGGTCTCTACTGATACGAGATTTTGCCGGATAGGTGTTTTGTCATATTTTTTTTTCCGGAGAATCTTGTCTTGATACTTAATTTTGCCAGATAGTCTGGTTCTGATACCAGATTTTGCCGGAGAATCAGTTCTTGATATTAGATTTTGCCGGAGAATCTGGTCTTGGCGAAAAAGTCAATGGCGCACATGTCCGGAAAGAATGGCATTATCGAATGATGTACGCTTGGCACATGGGCAAGCTCTGTCAATTTCCCAACTACCAAGGCGCACTCTCTTGTGACCCATGGGAAATGCATCCTCCCAGTCCATGGTTTGCCGTACAGCAGCAAACGAAGAATTTATGAGAAATTATGAGAAGCTTCACATTCCGGTGATAGACAACTTCTGGATGCAGTAATTGTGAAACCACGTAAAAATGGCAAACGGGTCATCGAGAAGCTCACATCTACGAAATCTTGACAAAACCATCTGCAGAACTCAAACCCTGGCTCCTCATCGTAGCCACCAATCTCCATAAATACCTGAAGCAAAGCTGTTGAGGCACTACCAGAAACCAGGGAACGGTTGTCTCGGATTCATCATGGCTTAGGGGCCGACTGCAAAGTGTTTCACAAAGAACTATAACTAGTAAACTAACAACTATTCAAGAATCCTCACCTCCCGATGTTTTGGCTATCGCCGTTCTCACACTCGGGCAATTCCGAAGTAACGAGCCCGTTCTAGAAACCAGGAGGCAATCAGCTCAACCCTTGAAATCTCCATGGAGTCGACTAGCTACACTAGCTACACAACCATGGTATAGCCCCAAAATCCATGGGATTTTTGTAAAAATCATGGTCAACCATCGACTTTGAGAGTTTTCTCAAGATTTCAAGCCCATATGGTTACATAATTGGGTTCCCCCTGGGCAGCCATACCGAGGACATAAGTTCCGCAGCGCAACGCTGCGAAAGCCACTATGAGACGTTCATCTTTGTTCAAAAAAAGGCTGCGGCGACAAAAAGAAAGCACCAAGAACGCATGGCTGCGGCAACCAAAAAGAGACTACCAAGAACACATGGCTGCGGCAACCAAAAAGAGACTACCAAGAAGATAATTTTAAATGTGTCTATAGTCGTACTCACATGTCAAAATTGAACCATGGGAAGAAAAATAAACTAATCAAATACATATATTATATACTTATTCAAGGTAATAATATCTAAGTCAAGGAACTAGTATTTGAGTCGTGCAGTGGTCATACACTCCACATAAATCAAAACTGGTGTTGCTTGAATACAAGATCAGGCCCCCCCCAGATATGCGTGCTGGATGATAAACTTATAAACTATAATAATAATTGTATTCCCTACACACCAAACAGTTAACCAAGTTATCAAAAGTCAACTTAGCTATCTAGGGTGCCTCACCACCTTGTATTGTATGCTTTAATCACGTTTTTTGCTGATGATTTTCGCATTTTTCAACCAACCCGTGTCGACCTGCCGAAGTTCCTTCCTTTACCAGTCGCTCCATGCGTAGCACACGGGTCATCACGGAGGGCGGCTCGTCCTTCACCAAGAGTTTCAGCGACATGAGAATCACCTCGATGCTGCGACAGAGCTGTCCCTATCATTAGGGATCAAATGGAAAGGTTGGGGAGTCTTGAAGACAAATCACTTCACTGGCTGCATCAAGTGAAATTGGCCATTATATGAATTAGATTGAATTAGTATGAACTAGTAATGTATTTCAATTCATTCATATTTCATTGATATGTGACGATTTGACGGGTTCGGCGATTGCAAACCAAGGGATGCAATCGTCTCCTTGAAGGCCTAGAATAGGAATTCAAGATCAGAAGCCTTCAAAGATCAAACAGCGATACATGTCAAATCACATATATCCCTGCTGCACCTTCTTCTTCGTTAACGAAGGATCATTTAACAAATCGCACATGGTTCTTGGAGAAAACAACATGGTTGATTCATCCACGTACGAGGCAACCCCACAACCTACGCAAACACATCCAAGCTGCATAGGCCGAGTAGGCAGTAGGTAGGACCAGGCACCGCAAAGAGCTCGACCTTTTCATGGGTCGAGGATCAAGTCGTTGAGTACTTCACAATTGGGATGATCTGGGTATGCGATGGTATGGGTGACCATCAAAATATATGGATGTTAACGTTACTTCCTCGCAAGGATGGTATACTGGTATACTTAACAAAAGGTTTTTATCCATCCCCATCGGGGGATAAATGTTGTTTAAGCAACCATACGAAAACATGCGACTGGATGGTAAAATATGGGAGATACTCCAAAGATGCGAAGACTTAAAACGCAAATCAATGCAAACATTGGATTTGGCCCCAGTAAAGGGGGAGTTGACTGTTCTCTGTTTTTTTTTGAAAATTGGTACATACTCATCTGGTTGGTGGTTGACCTACCCCTCTGAAAAATGATGGAGTTAAAGTCAGTTGGGATGATGACATTCCCAATACCCTCTGGTAAACTAACACAACTATGGAAAACCACCATTTTGTAGCTGGGAAAATTCACTATTTCAATGGGCAATTTTCAATAGCTATTTTGACATAACCAGAGGGTATATGGAAAGTCATAATCCAAATGATCCAACCAACCAGTCATACTCATCCAAGTTCGACTGGTCGATAGAGAAACGACCAAATCGCGGTGCGGCGAAACGCCCAGAAACACGAGAAACACCCCTTGAATCTGTCTATATACTGATGACCCGAAAAAACAAATCCGCGGAAAAAAAAAAGATCGACATTTGACCCCAAGCCATGGGACCTTTGACTCCTTTGACCCTTTTTGTTTCCATTTTGGTGATCAAACGGCTTCAAGACATGACGGTAGACAAGATGTTTTTTTCTTTTTGGGAAATCTTGGAATCTTGCTGCTATATCTGGTAACATGGATCCCATCAATACACCCCAGTCATGTTAGCATTAATATAGCAGCACCATGGATTCTATGGGTTTATCATCAAAAGATGAATTGCATTCAAGGATACTGTATTCAAGGATATTCAAGGATATTCAAGGCGTAGCATCTGATTCGAATTCTTGGTAAAGTTGCATGACCAATTCACTGACGTGGGTCCAGAACATGGTACCTTGAATCGCTTTAACCTCTGCTCATCCAAGAAGGCTATGCAGAATCACCACGTTTAACAAGTCAGTCGTCTACAAACGGGCCATGGTTTCCATAGCAACGTGTTACATGACCACAGAGTATGTATGTCCCATGAAAATACATGTGTGTTGGTAAAATCCTAGTAAGTCGCCATATAATCCCAATTAAATCCTATTAAATCACCACAAGATCCAAAATGACATCCACTTTTTCATCACCACATATGTCACAAATGACCAGGTGGGGTAACCGTTTTGGAAAGATGTTGCACCGCCCAATGAATTCAATTCGACCATGGTCTGGCCTGCCCAGCGATTCTTCGAAAGCTTCATTTCTATTTCGGGGATCTCCCTATAGCGATGTTCATTGTATAGTTAGCGCTTGTCCCCTTACCCATAGGATCCATGTATGCTATATATGGTAACATTTACCATCAATATACCCCAAATGTTAGCATATATATCATACATGGATCCTATGGGTTATATACTTACCCTCTGGTAAACTAACATAGCTATGGAAAATGGCCATCTTTCATGGATAAATCAACTATAAATGGTCATTTTCAAGAGCTACGTTAAATTACCAGAGGGTAAATCCCATGAAATCCCATTCTTGTTAATCTCCATTTACTTCCGGGATTTCTGTTGCCCTGTTTAGTGACACCATAGGGTGTTTCCAACCCAAATAAATGCGATGTCACCCCTAAAATGGGATGCTGCTATCCCAAAGAAACTGGGCAAATTTGTCAACTCTTGACCCATTTGCACATACGCACGACATATCAATGTCAGCCCCGGATTAAGAAACTATATGTTATTTAATGAGGATTACCCATTGATAAAATACTGTCAGCATTGGTGCACCTATGAGCCTATGAGTAAACTGTGCGTTTGTTAGATCCTAATATTTACATAATGAGCTTACTAGGCTTGAGTCGCAATTCCGCTCACTTCAGTATGAAACCTCACATAAGGTTGGGACAATGTTTCTGCGTTGATAGCCTTCAACGACCCTCTAATTCACTCCTGAGCCCGAAGATGTTGCGAACGTACTTGGAAAAATTCTACAAGTGATGTTTATGATATGCAAAACGGAAAACAACATCCAATAGAATCTACAATTGTAATCCAACAAGTGATGTTCATGATATGCATTCCACTTTAAAACATTCTGTAACGCTCCCCACACTCGCAGTTTTTCGGGAAGCAGCAGCAGTGGCACTGTGATGCTTAGCACAGCCAAGTTGCTCAGTCTTCACCTCGGTTTCACAGAGCCACCCTAGTCGAACAAATCTATACTATCTTAACCTCTGGTAATGACTAACAGTTTACTATTGAACATGGCCCATTCATATAACTTATAAGTAGAACATTTGATGTTTACTGCTGAATGGTGAACATATTCATCATTATTACTACTAGTAATCCTCATTTTGCTGTAGAAAAATGGAATGAGTTTGCTGTTATAAGTTATACCCTCTGGTAAACTAACATAACTATGGAAAGATCCACCATTTTTTATAGGTAAACCATCTATAAATAGGCCATTTTCCATGGCTATGTTAAATAACCAGAGGGTATATAATGATGATGTTCTATGGCCATGTGAGTTCACCGGCAAGTCATCATTCCATTGAAATCAGGCCGCAGGATCCTCGATGATCTGAACATACCGTACGTACTTCACATATGGTACTGGCTGGTAATGGTTCATAGTTGATCTATGGTGGATGGATGTTAATGGTTCATAGATGTTCATAGTGGTTACGCATGATTTCTAATGGTGAACATTGGTGAACAATAAACACTCACATTGGTTTCTTATGGGTCAAAAGCCTGGTACCCTAAGTCATAGCTGGTGACTTAGGAAGCTTCTTCCCCCAGTCATGACGGGTCATTTCATAGGGAACTTGGGTAACTTGACCCATCGCCAATTAATGGAGGTTTCCTAAAATAGGGGTACCCCCAGTTCTCATCCATACCCATAGGATCCATGTATGGTAACATTTACCATCAATATACCCCAAATGTTAGCATATATATATATATATACATGGATCCTATGGGATATGATTTTCGGACTTTCCATGAACAATCCAGCGTATTTTTTTTTGGATCCCCAAGGGATTGGAAACCTCCATGCCTAGCTAGGTATGTAGTACAACGCAGCCTACGAACCGAACCGTGCAGACTCGTGGCATAGGGCACCAGGCACAACATGGACACGGCGATGTGGGTGAAAAATCCGATGCCCGTTTTGGAGGTCACCGGCGATGCATTGCTACTCCGCTGCCAGGGGGACATGGCCTGAGCGTTTCGTTGCCGGTTGTGACGTGACGTGGCTGTTTGAAAAAGTCTGGGGTATGAATCGAATTGACAACATATTGTAGATTGTTGTAGATTGTTGTTGTAGATTGTTGTATATTGTTGTCCATTGTTGTATATTGTTGTACATCGTTGTATGTTGTATATTAGCAATTAGTGTATATTGCTGTTGTTTTCATATTGTTGTATGTTGTGGAGAATGTTTGTTTATCCACCGTATGAAAACACTATAACTGAAACAAGATCTTGAAATGCGGCGAATCTTGCCATGAACATGTACGGATTGTGCTTCCATCAAACTGGGTGGAGAAAAGCATCTAGTTTTGCCAGTTGGGATGGGATCTACCAAAAAAAATCAGCCGAGCAGCTAGACACCTTTAGCTGCTGTGGCAATTTGGTCATGTCCAGGGTATGTCCAAGTGCGATTTTGACATATGCCAAAAAATGGGAAACACATCTGGGTCAACTACAATAATTCACTAAGCTGTACGTTGTGGCAAATTCCTAACCTTTAATCCAGTGAGGTCGCAGGGAGGTCGTGATGAAATTTACCCAGACATAGGAAAAAATGTGTGTCAACCTGATGCCAACCAACCATCATCAACCATCCCAGATTGTCAGCCACCATAACTGGAGGTCATTTTTTGGGCATCTCACGGCTATGACAGGTATTAAACCTCTACTGGGGATGATTTATTGTCGGGTTTACCCGGCCTGGTAAACGTTCACATAGCGAATTGGAAAATCACCATGTTCAATAGGTAAATCAACTAAAAAAAAAAGTGCCATGTTCATCCATTTTCAATAGCCAACTGTTAAATTACCGGAGGGTACAATTGAGGGTACCACATCATTGGATTTTGGGAATTTTGGGAATATCATAGTTTAAAATGATGTGGAATTTTATATTATTTTGGGTACCACATATATTATTTTGTTTACCAGAGGGTATAACATCATATAAACACACCATCTATTGAAAATAGCCATAGCTATTGAAAATGGTTATTTATAGTGGATTTTCCCATTAAAAATGGTGATTTTCCATAGCTATGTTAGTTTACCAGAGGGTAGTCCATCTTGGAGAAACCCATTGTCTCCCCCCACACCACAAAAACCATGCCTCTGGATTTTCCACATCCACCGTCCTCAAAAAGCCGTCGAAAATTTGGCTGGGAAATCCCATGGGAAATCCCTCAGCTCACCCTTGTTGGGGACCCATAAAATATCACCCAAAAACACCAACCAACATAAGTTTCAACATTTGGCAGTGTGTCAAAACCTTGTACCCCTGGTGAACATCAAAATAGCTGGTAAATGGATGTTCATCCCCCTAAAAATGGTATTAATAGGTATTGATCCATACCCATTTATCAACCATAAATGGCGTTCAACCAAAAGTTACTATGAATTATTGAGCAAATACCATCCTCAAATTGATAATGTATTGTTGATCCCTAGTCAACTTTGGTTGATGATCTATGGTTGATCCTATACCACACTTAACTTTGACCATTGTTTTCTAAACCTTCATCATTTACACATAAAAAACATCAACATCAACAGAAATTTCAACATGTATATCAACCATAAATATCTGGTCAAAGGTGCTTAAGACTTAAAACTTAAAACCTATGAACAAAACAAAAACGAAAAAAAAAAAAAGGAAGTTTCATCCCAAGTGTCGCTGTGGGTATGGCCCCTTCGCGCATGAGTTGCTGCCAGGATCGCTTCAAGTCCGCCGCGTGTCCCCCGGGGGCGCTGCTCTGCCGCAGCAGATCGCCCGATCGCCGCCGCTCGGCGCCACCGCCAACGGCTCGGCGGAGTTTCAACTCCTGGGAAAATCCGTGGTTATGACTACCCTCTGGTTATGTCAAAATAGCTATTGAAAATGGCCATTTATAGTGGATTTACCCATTAAAAATTGTGATTTTCCATAGTTACCTTAGTTTACCAGAGGGTAACATAGCCATGGAAAAACACCAGTCTTAATAGGTAAACCCAGGATAACCCAGGTAAACCATCTATTTCTATGGGCCAGCTATACCATGGTTAAATGACATTTGATGTACCTGAAGATGGCTGGAAATGGTTGGAATTGTCTGAACATTTCAGGGGAAAAAACATATTGTGTGGACTTATAATTATCATTTTCCCGGAAAATTGCCATATCAACAGGCAACATGGACTTTCTTGGAAAATTGAATCAACAAAAACTGGAGAGAAGACCACCAACAACCACCCTCAATTTTTACACACACACACACATGTTCCGGCAGATGTTCCATATTTAATTCTGGGAAGGCAAAAAGTTCCAATGATTGTGGCAGGGACTACACTGACTACACTGATTCATTGCGACATAAAGGGAATTGAATATCATAGAATCCCAACCGCATGTGCCAATGGAATCACCCAAATCCATCCTGCCCTCAGCATCTGATTCGCTGGCTACATTTCTCCGGAGCCAGCAACACGATTTGACAAATCCAAAGGTCCAAGGGCGTTGCGTATATTTATAATATGTGCTATAGCCCATAGGATCCATGTATGCTATATATGGTAACATGGATCCCATCAATATACCCCAGTCATGTTAGCATATATACCAGCACCATGGATCCTATGGGTAGGTTGAAGATGAACAACAACCAAAAAAAAAAATCTCGGAAATCATGGTCCATTCCCGTGCTTGTTCCGAGTTTCGGGCTTGGACTCTTTCAAACAGCTCTTGCGTGTTGGAAGCTCAGGTCCGCTGAAACCACTTTCCTCACTCTGATCCGTCAGACCTGTCCGGATAAAGAGTGCAGGGCTGGCTGAGGGTTTTATTGCTGCAATTGTTGCCGAACAGGCACCGAAAAAACCCTTTACAGCAGTCAGGGTCCGCGGCAGGTCTTACACAAAAATCATCAAAAATTCACACACAAATAGTGTTTCTTTAGTGAGGCACATCATCTTTCTGTGATGACACACAATACAAAAATTCAAAAATCGATGCCATTTACATCCATTTACCAACCAAACCCTGTGTTACCCAGATGTTTCACAATTCTTCATCAGAGCAGTGTTAAACACCTTCTGGCATCCCTTTAAATACTGCTTGCATTAAGAACGACACTCCCATTGTGACCAGGATCCCACTGGTGTCCCACGCCTGACGCGCCCCAACGAATCTGCGCCATTGCCATCTCCTAACCACAAGGACTGGAGAGATCTGGTGCGATAGTATGACTTAAGGTTGGTTTCCGGGGAGATCCAGAGGAAACCATGGTTTTAAAAAATTATATATATATATAATATATATATAATATGTAATATATAATATATATATAGTTAGAATATGTTAGAATATGGGGTTCCTGGAAGTGGCGAATGTGCTAAACCCAATCATAAGCCATCACCGGTCTTTTTTTTCAAGAAATGGGTTGTAGAAACCATCTTTTGGGCGCCATTGTAGGGTTTAGCCCAATTAGTCAACATGTTAGTTACTAATCAATGGGAATTCCAGGATCCTAAATTGGATGTACCTACCATATATAAGGCCTGTGTAAGGGCTATGTAAGGGGATATACCCACAAAATATGGTCTTATATGGTACAGTACCTCCATTTTAGGATCCTGAAATTCCCATTGATTACTAATAACCACGCATAATATTATGAGTACAAATGAGTATGGAGGAGTATAAATTAGTATAGTTGAGTAAAGATGAGTATAGAATACAACTGTTACCATACTACATTAGTTTATATACTACAACGTCCAACAAACCTAAGTCCAGCAAACCTAAGTCCAAAAAACCTGAAGCCGCAAATATGAGTGTCTGTAGTCACCAGAGCTAATAATTGTTTTGTTCTATATATATATATATATATATACATATATATATATAGCGAGCCACTTTCCGGAATCATCGCCCAAATAGCGAACTTCCCCCAAAAATAGCATGTTTCAAGGCATAGCAGACATGAGATGATGTACTCTGAAACTTCACCCTTTTCTGGTCCGAGGCTGATGATTTTCTGATATTTCTGTAAATATATGTACTCAAAAAACATCGACCTCCAACATTGAATATCTAGCTGGTTTCATCCCTGACATGCCCGTCAGTTGGAATCATGCCCAAGTATCCGAAAGCACCAACCAGATCTGGGTTTTGAACCACTTGGGTTGGTTATCTCCCTAGTCTAGTTCCATTCTGGGTTAGTTAAACGAACTGTGGAGGATGGGCCATGAATTTACCGGGAATGGCTTGAAAATACATCATTTATCATGTAAAATGTCCGTAGATTGGATTTTCCAGGCCACGTTTGACTCTATCATTGTATTATTTACATGTGCTAGCCGTGATGGGTCAAGTCCTTCCAGAGGTGCGGCTGAGACGGCAGAACCTTGACCAGAGCCATGTTTTGTTTCCCAATGCGGTGGGCACTGCTTTGTTTCCAAGGGCAATCAGCGACCACTTGACCTTGGCTACCTTGATACTTTCAAGTCTGGCTGGGTGGCATGCCTCTGGATTCAGTGGCTACTGGAATGTTGGTTCTGATCATCACTCTCGCTGCAATGGTGTCACATTGCTGACTTCCAGCTTTGCGCTATGGGTCCTGTGCATCACAACCTTTGTAGCATCTGGCTGGTCCAATGACCCTGCTTTTTGTGACGAGAAATCTGGAAGGTGCAATCTTGCATCGCTACCCTTTCTATGTTTCTTTAGAAACTTTGGTCATGGTGGTGCGCGTGCTTCAGTGATTGCCTGACCGGTCCGGATTCAGTCGTAATAGCAACTCAGCTTGAGTGGCATTGGACATGCAAGTTGTAAGGGAAATGGCGTGCTGCCAGCTAGACTTCAGCACTTTCAGCATAGGAGTTATTGCTAGCAGTTTGGCAGCTGGTTGGCACCACAGCCACATGAACGAAGCGGAAGAAGACATGGAGGAAAAGTCGTAACACACCCTATTTC
>Ga0126342_10019531_pt1 | contig 11498 bp, 14 predicted proteins | sample Cyp1metagenome_FD_92528 | JGI IMG/M metagenome (GOLD analysis project Ga0126342, IMG submission 92528) | Coral microbial communities from Lord Howe Island, Old Settlement Bay, Australia - Cyphastrea 1 metagenome | ecosystem: Host-associated > Invertebrates > Cnidaria > Coral ... | reverse complement strand
GTACTTTGAAGGAGTATGTGTGCTACGTAGGTCGCCTAAAAGGTAGCATGTACCTAGTAAATGCGAGGCTGGTAGTCAGAAATGCTGCAAAGACCTAGCAAATACGAAGCTGGACCTCAGAAAATGCTGCCAATAGCTTGCAAATAGAAGGGAAGGGGGGTGCTACCTGGGGACCCAACCCATGGGGGGGGAGGGGGGGGTGGAGAGACGGAGGACGGGACCATATATGCTAACATGACTGGGGTATATTGATGGGATCCATGGAGCACCATATATACCAGCACCGTTAGGATCCTATGATAATGGAATCTCATCTCCCCTCGCCTGCCGCAATCGAGGCACTGGTTCCTTCTTTGAAGGGATAAGCACCTGGCCATCAAGATACTACACCACGAAAAGGGAACAACGTGGTTTTGTGGGTGGTTTAGCTCGCCCCAAACATCCCCAAACTCCAAACATCTCCAAACAAAATAGTAGTCTTTGGGAGTGATGGTGAACACCATCCTATTTCTTGGGATGGAAATACAAACGTGTTTGAAACCAACCAACCAGTCAAACACCGTTTTGGTTGGTTGTCTTCGCATTCTCGGCCCTCATTTCTGGTGGCTCAGTCCCATTTTTTCTGCTTATCTCGCCATGTTTGTTGATTTGTTGATGAACACCAATCTCATTGTTTTTGTGTTTTTTTTGTGGTAACTGCAGTAATGCGTCATCTGCAAGAGTTCCCATGCATCCCAGCCTCTGAAGTCGGTCTCCACATACCACCACGGAGCCCAGAGCGCCAACTGGTTTGGCGCTTCAATGGCCTTCGCATTCGGCTCATAGATCCTTTGAAAAATATGCGCAGTATAGGACAATTTGTTCGACGAGGATCGCGCCTCTGAATGGGAGAGGGTGGGGTGTGGACCTCCTTATTTTCTGACGCTTTCTGCATGCGCATGGACTTCATCTGCATGACCTTGGCGCTTTATGCAGGAAACCTTCCCAAAAGGGATCAAAAGGAACCACAATGGAGAACCTACTTCCTCTGCACAGGAAAATTATGGAAAATTGCTGCCAGAGTCAAGCTGTCTCTTGTCCGAGAACGACAATCTTCCATGGCCGGTTCCACTCAAAGCTGGGACAGCCAGGTTGCAGCTTTGGCGATATCCATCTCGCTGGGAGGAATAAGCCGCACTTTGTGGCAGCTTGAAGTTCTAGAATGGCATCGCCAAATCATGCCAAATAAGCGCACAGCCAGCAGCAAAATAGACATGACCACTATAAACCACAAGAGAGCAACCAACATTTTTGTGGTTTGCAAAGTTTTCTAGCATGGCATGGCCTGCCTGCTGTTGCGTTGCAACCTGAGGGCAAACCGCTCACACCAAATCAGGAAAGACTGCCAAGTACGAAGCAAGGCTCATCTGAGTCTCAAAGGCCGCGAATCGAATCGAGGCCATCTGGGTATTTGCGATTTAGAATGATTTAGACACTTAGGTCATACATATATAGTTCACACATGTCTCGAACCAGCCATGCTTATCTGTAGCAATGATCTTCCTGACTTTCAACAAGTTTTGGGTTGTGATGACGGACTACCCAAGATCCAACATGGCCCGTCTCTGAACCAGCCATGAATCAAAGCCGCCTGACAAAGGCAAAGTCGTCCCCAACGACCAAGCGAAACACCCTCACAATCGAGGCCTAGTGAAGCAACGCCATAAATGTGAAACACTGCAAAATGCGTGGCAAACTTCATAAAATGTCATTCCTTCCGTGTGCTCATCACAGCCGGATGTTCTATGGCACCTGGCAACAACATAGCTCCACACCACGTATTTTGTTGGTCTGTTCGCACAACAGTCATAACATCAAACATATGGTCAACAACACCAGTAACCAAAGCGATGCTCTTCTGAGTTGTACGAGTAGTTCGCTTTTTGTTGAGTTAGAGCCCAAATTTACAGCCCCTGGGACCCGACCCAAGACACGCGCTGCCAGCAAATCCGGAATGACTTCCTGACATGTTGTCATCCCAGCATGGATTCTTTCCAATAGGTAAACCCCTATGGAGGATCATCCCCCCATTAATATGCAATGTACATCAATCTACCCAAGTTTTGATCATGGCACATTTGTCACATGTGAAAGTCAAGCTTGCTTCACCATGTGCAAAATATGGCACATACTTGGGTGTGCAGTCGGGGTTAATGGCTATAAATATGTATAAATTATAGTCATAACAGGGTAATAACATGTAATAGCCACCAATAAGTTGAGATATAACATGATATACCCTCTGGTAAACTAACATAGCTATTGAAAATGGTGATTTATAGTGGATTTTCCCATTAAAACCAGTGATTTTCCATAGCTATGTTAGTTTACCAGAGGGTAACCTCTATATCAAGTCTGGACATGGCTATTCAGTTCTTCGATTTCTCGCTCCTCAGCCTGCTGCTGCGACTCCACTAACCTGGCCTGACGGGATGGCGATGTGGATGAGGAAGCGAATGGCGAAATCCATGCTGAAGTGGAACTAAATTTGGGGATCTAAATATCTCACTGGATGTGGATTTCATGCCAAAAAAAAATTGCTAGCTAGATTCATTTAATATCATTCAAATATTTAATATATAATATGATGATGTGGGTGTGTCTGAAAACTTCAGTAACAAATTTGATCGAACAATATCTGCATCTGATCAACCATATCAACCAGTGCATTTGATCAAAGTAATTATCCATGTTCAATCATGTCCGTCCGTTTATCATCGTTCATCAATCTATCCTTCTTCATCAGAGGTATGTCTCAAATGTTTTGGATATAAATCGTTATTTTGTGTGATTTCATGTTGTTTCATTCACTTCTCTGCATTTATGGCATTTGGTTTGGCATCCCCTTGGCCACTTTTTTTCAAGCGGTGCCTGTACTGAACCTTTGCAGCCCACGTCCTTTTCACATTCTCCGAATCTTCAGTGTGGCACTCTAGGCCGTTCTTCGGCCACGGCGTCCTGGGCGATGTCCATCGCAATCTGCCGTGCAGGGTGCAGGTGCGGTGCGAAGGCGCCCGGCGCTGTACGTTGGGCGTCTGAAAATCAGCTACCCCCAAAATATCACAAAATGGGAAAGGGATGCAAAGGTTAATCTGATGATAACCAATTGATTTTCGGCATGGCCCATCCAGAACACGCACTCATTGCACAGATTGCACAGGCAAACCGCGCAAGACGTCGAAGGCGTCCGCGGTGCTCAGTACACCGTGAATTCACGATTTAAACATCTTGCAATATAACCAATAAAACATAACAGGCTCCGGAAGGTTCCGGATATCGCCTTTTAAATATGTTTCAATCCTTTTCAGCTGCTACAAATGGCTCAGCTTTCCGTTCTGCCAGTCCCGGGTTACCTGCAAGTGGAACATAAGTGGAAGACTCACATCATGTCGCTGTCTTGTGCGGGTTCGTTTTGGAAAGTGGTTTGCACGGAAGTCTCATTCCACTCAAACAGTTTTGAGCACATTGCGGTGTTTGAGACTCAAGTGCAATGGGAACAACTACAATCAAAGCTGAAGAACAACTTGTTTGAACATATTCATCATTTGACACTTGCCCATTTGCCGCCAACAGCTCTCGACTCGTGCACATATAGATCTTACAAGTACAGTATGTACTGTACCCGATCAGGTGTGCCAACAAAAAGAACATTACATTTGAATACTTGCATACCTTTGGGTGTGGCTGATCCTTGAGAGGAGACAGCACTCAGCGTCCCTGTCATTTCAGGTCTCCATTTTATCCGATGTTCTGGTTCTGGCCTCAACCAAACCGTCGCTCCCATTCAACTTCCTGATGGCCGAATCTCTCGACAACGAGGGCGTCGAAACATGCTTCAACGGTGTCTGGTTGGTGGTTCGTGGTTGAACAACCTGTCCCAATAAATCTGCAAACCACCGTCAAGGCAGAAAGGTGTGGTGTGGCAGCAAATGGCAGCGACAGGACAACTTCACAACAACACCGGCAACACCACCACCACCAGCAGCAGCAACAACAACAGCTTTGCAGAGATGTTCCCTAAAGTTCTTTACACAAACTTCAATGGATCCTATGACATCCTTGTCAACAACGGAATCCCCTGATGATTCTGATCACCCACATGGTTTTGGTATAATTCTATACCGTCCAACGGTGAACAAAGGAACAAATGAGCTGCCGTGGGTGAGAAACCCATAGCCGCCATAGCCATGTGGGAATTCATTTTTCGTCCGCTGGGGGAACTGGACCGATTTAGTTCAAAGCATATCGGTATGGCGGGCTGGGTAGAGCGCCGCTACCCCTAAGGAATTCCTCGCCGAATGAACAAAATAATTTACTTTGGTTAATCTATATATATATATACATCAGTTGTTGGTTACCATGTCAATGTCCGGACATGTACTAACACACAACATACTCTACCATCACATACCAGCCACAACTTTGCCTCCAGCCCATCTCTGAACAAAGCATGTCGCACCCTGATTCATTTTTTGCTTCCATGACGGTGCCAACACACAATGGTATGCGAAGGCCCCCAAAATATCATACAACTGGCCGTTGCCCCGAATGGCCCTTGCCACACTTGGCTTTTGCGGTACATGGTTCTTGCGCTGAAAAGAAGTTCCTTGAATTTTGTCACCATCTCGTTTTCTGATATCTTCAGTCTAGAAAGAAGGACACAACAGAATTGTAGAGCATTGACAAAATTCAGGAATCAGCGCATACTAAACTCTGCAGTCCGCTTCCAGGAAACGAACGGGTGCAGAAAATTTAAACGTTGAATGCGCTTGCAGGGCTTGGCGAAATGTCTCAAGATCATTGCCATACCGTGGAAAAACGATCGAGGCCACTAAGGCCTTCCAGGCCACTGAGGCCTGGCGTAACTCTCAGGCCACTAAGGCCGGCGGAACCCCCAGGCCACTAAGGCCGGGGCTTGAGCCATGGCATGGAATTGAGCGAAAGGTCCAACAGAAATTCGTTCAAAAGTGAGGGATAAACATATCGTAGAGACCCAGGCCACCAAAATTGGCAATATCATGAATATGCCAACATATGCCAACATTCACCACTTTTTCAGTACTCAGAATCAAATATTTCATGGTCTGGGGTGACTCTAAGTGACCAAACGATTCTCAGCATCATGCATGGCAGTTGTCGTTAAATTTTAAAAACAATTATAAGCACACTACATTCCTTCGAACATATGTGCACACAAAGGGCCACGTACGTGCGGCTGGTTGGTGGCTCAACCAAAATAAAACAATTCTTGCCAGTGACATGTGATGTCACATGGTTCGTTCGTTGCGTGGACAGTGCGCGCACTAGTTAGAATCAGGCTGACACCACCAACCAGACTGACAGAGTGTGAGCACACCCCAGGCTACATAAGGCTATGCAAGTCATTGCCAAAACAGTCAACAACTGTAACTGTATCCCCCTAGTTTACTTGGCAGGATGTTGCTGTGCTCGAAAGTTACTTTTCCCAATCTCCCTCCAGCTCAAGGGTACGCGTCTCCCTCAAGAAAACTGGTGTTGCCTCAGATTGGCCATAATTATACGGTTGGGGTTATATATGTATACATAATTATACATATGTGTAGACTGCCAATCTTCTATGTTATCTCACATGGTGCCAGAATTAATCAATAATTTGGTTGCTGGCTCAGTGCCACGTAGCTGGCTCAATGCCCCGTTGCTGGCTCAGCGCCTCGTAGCTGGCTCAATGCCCCGTTGCTGGCTCAGCGCCTCGTAGCTGGCTCAATTTTTTGAACGAAAAAAACCGAACAAAAAAAACGCGGAAAAAATTGAGCCAGCTTACATGCCCTTGAGCCAGCTCGGTGTGCCGTCATCATCCCGGCCAATACATATTATGTATTCGTTTTTGAGCTTTTACATTCGTTCGCCAGCTCAACGTGACGTAACTGGCTCAATTTTTTCGTTTTTTTTGGTTTTTGTTTCGTTCAAAAAAATTGAGCCAGCTCCATGCCATCGAGCTAAGCGATGTGTTTGAGCTAGCACGGTGTTGCTGAGGTAGCTCGTTCCACTTGAGCGAGCCTGCAATTTTTTCCCAACGTGTTCAATTGCCAGGCTCAGTCCCAAATGATTCGTTTAATAGAGATGGTACCCCTGTTGCAGTCCAGAAATTTAGGAGCCACGTTTTGGGCCAAATCTGCTTAGACAGCGGCACAACATTAAAGTCAAACACATGACCCCTTCTGAAATTGAGCCAGCTACATGTTTGGAGCTACCTCGAAAATGAGGAAGATTGTGGATTGCTACATTCGATGTGCTAGAGCAATCCTTTTCATTTTTTTTTCAAATACTCATAACCCCCCTGGAAAACGTCCAATATACATCTACTGGATCTGACTTGTTCGGGGGGTAAGGACTACAAAGCAGCACGAATGCCGTCAGCGTGACATCGCTCATCGCCGCACTAGCCCCACAGCTGAACGATATCGAAATCAATGGTTGGATTGTTTGGATTTGAACCCACCCAAAACAGGATTCTGTTTGTAAATCCAAAATAGGTGATTGCAACAGAACAGTCTGTACTTGGGGTGGTGATTGAGTTGGAACCCCCCAAGATCTGATACTGTATCATCACGTTCCCACAAACTGACCATTTTGGGGGTCTACAGTATACACCCTTTTGCAAAAAAAGGCAACTAGGCATTGAACAAAACAAGCTGTATGTGCAGCTACCCAACCCTTAAAGTCCTTCAGCAGTTGACAAATTTCGACGCCGGAGACAAACACGAGCTTGAGACCCCATTCCAATATCGAGTTTGTGCTTTTTCACGGGTTCAATACAGGGCAAGGACAAAATCTACTACTCACACTTCGCAGGAAGCCTGGTCTCCCAAGGTTTGACCCAATCTGTTCAGTGTTCGTCATTCCAAACCATGAAAAGAAATCTCTCCTAATTTCAACTGGCAAGAGCACATGGACGACTTGCAAGGCACTACCTGCATGTGCGCATAGGCTCCAGAGATGCAAGACTAATTAGCATCTCTCTGCTCTGACAAAAACTCCAAACCGAGCCGTCTGTCAGCAACCTCCGTGCTCAGGATATAAACTATCCTTGGATGAAAGTTGCTGCGTTCTTTATCATGGCGGCCACAAAGCAATTGGACAATACCAGATTTCAATGGCGGAAGGTTTTAATGACCAAACCTGACTTTTGTGGTGGGACCGAATCTTAACCCGCCAGTACCCACCCTCCGGCAGCCAAACCTGGCAAAGGAATATAGTATCGCTTTTGTAGTTTTGATTTGTAACTAGATGATTTACCTTTCGAAAACAATGAATTCTCGTTGCCGGATCTGCTTGACAAAGGTGAGTGATTCCCGTTGGACAAATTCATGTGTAACCTCAATGAACTTTGGCATACGACACATCAAGAAACAACGGTCAGCAAAGGGCCACTGTTCAGCTGCAAAGGAAGAATAATTGAATAATAGGTCACACATCGCAACAACCTCCATATCCATATCACATGGGACAATGTAATCTTCCCAGGTCGCGCAGATGGAAATGCGACAAACTCTTGAAACCAACGATCCCAACATCATTGATGTGTACATCAAAAGGTATTCTAACATCCAGATCAAATCTGATGGTAAAACGTGGGGGAACAAATAAAGTTATCCCTGCCCCCTCGGGGCCATACGCAACAACCACTGCACATCTCAAGTTCCTCAGTATTTTCCCAGGTGATATTCAATATGTTTCCGCTTGGTGAACAACAAACTAGCCACTTGCCAGTCCTGGTATATACATCCAAACATCGAAAGAGTCCAAGGTTCTCCGGTCTCGACATGTACCTCTCCATCCTCTTCATATGATTCTCATGCATAGTGCCTGGGTGGTCGACAGCAGACATGCCGCTGGAAAGCAGGAAATTTCAGGCTTCCACGCCACATACAACAGAACATGATAGAACATGCTTATTTGACTTTTTTCGGCGATGATTCGATGACTCCGATTCGCACACTTTAGGCCTTATGACCTTGAGGGTCAAAACAGACTTTCTGTTGTTGACGGTGCCAACAGATGGTCCCGTACATGGTCCACCCCCATTTAATTCGGTCCCAGGCGCGATTTGGCGGGCAGGGTACACCAGGAACGGGCGTCGCTGTCCAGGAGCAATAACTGAGTTGTTTTGTGACCTTCTCTCCTTAGCAGTGACAGGAACAGGGGGGGTTGGAATCCTCTTCATGAAGTTTTTTTTCCGCCATAGTAAGATGTGCATATCACACGGTGATTTGGAAAAAACTTCAACAATTGAAGAGCAAAACAATGATGTCTTGCGGATGCTTCAGCCAGCCCATTCCTGATTACGAATGGGTAAGCAAGGAAATTGCCAGTTTTGCCAGTTGTTCGTGTGAGTCGTCTTCGTTATGATATGAAGGCAAGGGTGAACTGCTAGTTTGGACATTTTCCCCATGAAATTGAGCGGTGGGATGTAGACTCAGCTACCTTGTCACTTTTGTTTCCATATGGTTGTTCTCAAAGGAACAACCCCTTCCCATAAGCTGGCACGAATACATCATATGATGAATTTAAGGGATTGTAGACGGAAATGGGTTTCGACGCCTGATCACCCCTGCTAAGTGTAGAATCTAAAGCGTTCTAAGGGCAAATTCAATGTTTTTCATCAAAGATTCACGGCGGTCAATCGCTGGTAAAATTTGAAAACAATTTTTCAGAATTGTTGTCTCTTGTATATACAGCCGAAAACCAAACAAACCAAGGTTCCAAGCTCCTCGTCTTGCCGAACAGTGGGCACCGGATCAAAGTCCATTACCTGCACTCGGCGAGCGGCCAGGGAAAACAAAGGGGACAACTGGGTTTGCTCAGCCGGCAATCTGAAACTTTGAAGGTGTGCCACAAACAACTGTACGAACAAAACCAATGATAATAAAAATGATGATGATGATGATGATGGTGATGATGATGATGATGATGACGATGGCGATGACGACATCATGATGATGATGACATCATGATGATGATGACGACATCATGATGATGATCATGATGAGGATGATGATGATGATGATGATGATGGCATGATGGCATGATGGCATGATGGTATGATGGTATGACGGTGATGAGGAAGATGAAAATGAAGATGAAAATAAAGATGAAAATGAAGATGAAGATGGGGATAATGATAATGATGATGATGATGATGACGAGGAGGAGGAGGACGATGATGATGATGATGATGATGATGATGATGTTGATAATTTATAGTGATGATGTTGATAATGATGATGCCGATGATAGTAATAGTGATAGCGATAGTGATCGTAATCATGATAGTGATCGTGATAGTGATCGTGATAGTGACCGTGATAGTGATAGCGATGTTGGTGGTGATGAGAGTACGAGTGACAGTGACAGTGACAACTGACAGTGACAGTGATCGGTAGTGATGATCAAAAAATTGCTCATGACAGAGATTACAACAATTATCATAATCATGCCGATGATTATTGGTGGTGATGGTGATGTATGGTGGTGATGATGATGATGACAATGACGCTCAGCGCGATCGCTCATGACAATCGTGACCAATGGCCGAAGGAAGTTTAGAAGTCAAACTTCCGACAATATGGACAGATCGAAAAGCAGAGGTGGAGAGCGTCAGAGAAGAGAAGGTGAGAAGGAAGAAGATCAGACAAGAGAAAGAGTGGTAAGAAAGAAGATGCAGGTGCGCGAAAAAATTGGAAAAGTCGCAAAACACTGTTTTTCCAATCTTTTGTGGCTCCGGAGAGAGAAAAGTAGGCTCGCTAATGTGGCGGGAGCGGAAACATCTGGGGAGATGGGAGATGAAAAATTGCACGCCGTGGTGGCGCGAAGCATATTTCGAAGTCAAAATGTACAAAGGACGTCATTCTCGGAGAACTTTTGTAAGCTGAGATGTTCAAAAAGTGCACGCCGACGCCGTTGTGGCGAAGCAAATTTCGAAGCCAAAATGTACAAAGCACACCATTCTCGGAGCACTTTTGGAAGTTGAGATGTTCCAAAAATGCAGGCCGTTGTGGCGCAAGCACATTATGCACATTTAGTCAGAAGTGTTAAAAACTGACGGTCTCGGAGCACTTTTTGAAGTTAGGATGTGGTTTTGCGTGGCAGGCGCAAGGGATTCTGCACCTCCCGAAAGTGAGCAAAACGTGGAGTTTTTGTAGCAGTTTCAAAAACGTTGGTTGGCAGGCGTGGAACATGTAAAGTGGATCTGCAAAGATGCATTTCACGTGGCAGGCGCAGTACAAGAGACACAGGAGTCAGACATGTTAGGAGGTCCGGGCGCTGATTTCCTGAGAGGAGTTGCATTTTGGAGCATCAGATCTTCAGGTTTGCTAAGATGATTTTGCGTGACAGATGCATCACTTCGTATGACCTGGCCTCACTATTTTTTATGGCAGGCTCAGTACCTTGGACAAATGGAATGGAACAATCGCAAAACACATTGGTAGGAGGCCGTCAGCTCTGCACTCAACTTTCCATTTTTGAAGGAAGTCTCGCAGAATTGCTTGGTTTTTGACGTTGTCAAGTGCAAAAATTGAGGAAGTCTCGCAGAGTTGCTTCGTTTTTGATGTTGTCAACTTCGAAAATTGAGGAAGTCTCGCAGAATAGCTTCGTTTTTAAAGCTTGCCGAAAGACAGATAAATAGATAGACAGCTACAACTACGATTGCAACTCCAGCTACCACTACCACTACACTACAACAACTACAACTAACACCACCAATAAATACAAATATACCACGCTACATTACACTACACCAACACTACTGGAATTACAGTACACAACCCTAATTACACTACAACTACAACTACTACTACTACTACGATTACTACAACTACAGCTACAACTACAACTACACTACATTACAACTACAAGCACAACTACAACTACATTACACAGCGCTACACAACACTAATTATTAATAACAGTACACTGCAACTACAACTACAACTACGCTACACTACATTACACTACACCAGTTACACTACGCTACACTACAACTACATCTACAGCTACAACTACACTACTTCACACTAGACTACACTACGCTAGACTACGCTACACTATACTACACTACAATACACAACACTACAGCACACCACACTGCACTACACTACACTACACTGAAGTATACTACACTACACTACACTACATTACACTACACTAATCACACCACAACTGCCACTGCAACTACAACTATACTACACTAGTTGTACTACACTACAACTGCAACTCCACTACACTACACTACAACTACAACTACAACGACAACTACAACTACAACTGCAACTGCGCTACACCACACTGCATCCAGCAGTTGTGGGTGAGGTGACCACTGCAACCATTGCAACCACTCCAAAAAACACAACTCCAACCACCTTTCGGTCCATCAGTGGATTCGCTCTGCCATCCATGCATCACAACAACTCACCTCTCCT
>Ga0126342_10019530_pt1 | contig 11499 bp, 13 predicted proteins | sample Cyp1metagenome_FD_92528 | JGI IMG/M metagenome (GOLD analysis project Ga0126342, IMG submission 92528) | Coral microbial communities from Lord Howe Island, Old Settlement Bay, Australia - Cyphastrea 1 metagenome | ecosystem: Host-associated > Invertebrates > Cnidaria > Coral ... | reverse complement strand
TTATATATATTATATATTATATATATATATTATATTATATATATATATATTATATATTATATATATTATATATATTATACAAAATAATATATATAATATATAAAATATATATAATATATATTATATAATATATATAATATATATAATATATATTATATATATTATATATATTATATATAATATATAATATATATATAATATATATTATATATAATATATATAATATATAATATATATATTAAATATATATTATATATTATATATATTCACATGTATACACAGACTACATGCACTGTAGATGTTCATACACAACATTAATGAATGTTGCTGTAAAGGTCTACATACGCCGTGTGCGAAAAGGTGGGTCACTGCAAAAGGCCAAGACGCCTGGACCTTCTGACAGGTGCTGCATTTTGTTCTCCAGATTGTTAGAATTATGGGAACTATGCTTGAGTCGGGCGCTTTGTGGTAGAATTGATCTTATTGAAGACCCACTCTTTGTCGAACGACAGTGGGATTTCATCTAAGATCAGGAAATCTCTCAACGTGACCGGGTGCTGTGTGCTGCGGAAAACAAGTGCGCAACGGGAATACACCTCTCGCCCGTTCAGAGTGATTGCTTCCGCACCACGAGACATGCAGGACATCCAGACCGGAAATTGCGAGACTGGAGACAAGTACTCCCTCCGGTACATTGGGTAGATGACCCAGTTTTGAGATGCAAAAAAATAAAGTGAGACCGAAAATGAGAAGTTTGGGGTGTTCATAGCCACCCAAGCCGAAGGTCGATGGTGGGTGACGTGCACCGAACACTTCTCTATGGCGGCCTGTTTGCCTATCCAGCAGATACCAAGAACAAGGACAGCTTCAAGAAGAAAATCCCAACTGTAAAATTATGTCAAACCTAAATGCCCACATTGAGCCTACTATGGCAATGTTAAGCTGCCTCAAAATGTAGAAAAACATGAGATCCTGGAGCAAGAATCGAAAGAATCCTCAAACTATAATGCAGCAACCAAACAAACAGAAGCATCACTTGGATCCTCGTAGAATCTGGAGCTGAAACCAGAAAACATGTGCCAAGCAGAAGTGTCCTTGAAGATAGCGATGCTGAAGTGTTGCTGCTCTTCAGTAGTTGCTTTAGTTTTGCACATTGCTTGCAATTCTTCCGTTGATTCTCCCAACCAAGCTCAGAGCACGAGTGGAATTGCTCTGCGCTCTGAGCGCACTTTAAAAAAGTGCCTTTTTAGGGCTTGGGATGCTTGGAGGGCTTGGGCCGCCACAAATCCCAGGACGGAAAACTTCGCTTGCTCTATGAGGCAGCGCCTATGTCTTTCTTGCTGGAACAGGCGTCGGGAGTCGTCTCGCAGTATGATTTCCCGTATTTTCATGTATATTTTCATGTATTTTCCAGTTATCTAAAGAACATCATCTTTCAGACTAGAGGATCTAGGGGTTGGTCTCGTCAGATTTTCCATTCTGCAGTTAACCTTCCTCAAACCGTTCCCAATTCTGTAGCACCAAGACGGTGGCGCAAGTGAAAGATATGTCATGATTTGTTTGCACTTCCTGTCCTGGCCCCTACGTGTTGCCTAGCATCCAATCCGGCAAGTTCGGACTCCTGACTCCTGCAACATTGACATCGTGCCTGTTAACTGTTTGGTAGTTCATTGTGTGTCCCAACCTTTGTATGATGTCAAGATATGTCAAGTGTCTAGGCTAAAACCATGATTCATGATGGACATTGATATTGATGGATACAGTAAAAGCGAGGGCGCGCAGATGTGCGCATAGTTGATGGGTTGGGCAGGAGCTGCAAAACTATACTGTTTATATAGTCAAAGTGGAGAGAACAAACCCAAAGTTGCAGAGTCATGCAAAGCCCGTAAAAAACAGCCTGGAATGCAGTGTGACCTGAGGCACTGTGGTCCTTGGAAACAGTTTGATTTGTCTGCAATGAAGACGTCAGGGCATTCCATGTTTCTGATGCAGCGACGTCGGCTCTGTGCAGGCTGGCGGACTTGCAATTACCGGGCGACAACCTTGGAACTTTTTCGATTAGTCGAGGGGACACGATATATGATAATTATGAATAATTATGATATATATATATATTAAATATATTATATATATATATTATATATATGATGATAAACAATTACACATGTCCGTATTTCAGGTTTTGACCTGTGTGCCTTCCGATCGAATCCGGCTTCGATCCTTTAAGTCATTTTCCTTCACCCATTTATCTTTCACCTCTTTTTGCCCCGTTGATTTTACATCCGTGCTCCTTCCTGTTTTGGTCACATAATATTTCAGTCTCAAGTCATTCCTGCATTTCTGCTATTCTGGTTGAGCTCAGCTTGACTTAGCTCAACTCAGCTTAGCTTGATAATATGAAAATCACTTTGACATCAACTCTTTATCTATTTGCAAACTTGTTCAAGTCGCTGAGGCACAGCCGTGTGATGGACATCCCTCCAGTATCTGTACATCAGCGCGTGCCAATTATTCTGGGCTCCAAAGAGGACGTCGAGGAGAAAACAATGTGGACATGTGATGAGTTTGGACAAACAACTTGTTTGGCTTGCCTTTCGTCTTGTTGTGTTCTGTCAGACCTTGATTTCTTTTGGGGTCCAACAACTTGAAGTCCCGTGTCAGCAGTCTCTGCGGAGGTAAAGGATTTGAAAGACTTTCACCATGCCTCATTGCTTTAGCATTTTTTCAAGGCGCAGGTCTTTGAGGATGTTGGGGACATGCTCGTACTTAAATCGTTCTTTGCATGTTGTAGGAGTGCAAGAAGTACTACGAGAAGTGTGACGACCCAAAGCTGAAAGAAAGGCCTCAAAGAAAGAGATTCAGCTTGTTTCCGCTTTGGAAACGTTAGACTGGGCGCGACAAATAAAAGAGGAATTCATCCCTTCGGCGACCAAAAATCTGGAGACCAGGTGTGCAAACCGATTGAAGGGCCTTGTGACTGCGTGACCGCGCCATGCAGCTCTGTGCAATTCTCAGCCTTTCAATATCATTCAATATCTTTCAATATCTTTCAATATCTTTCAATATCTTTCAATATCTTTCAATATCTTTCAATATCTTTCAATATCTTTCAATATCTTTCAATATCTTTCAATATCTTTCAATACATATATAAATTATATATATATTATATGTATATTGTAGGTATTTGTTTCATTGAATAATGTGCAATTACATAGAGGACACTTCTATTGTGTAAAGCACCTCTTGTTTGCCCTTGCTTCATTGCGATTGAACGTGTTCGTATGCTTTGATCTCTGGTAGCCGAGGCGAATCTTTTCATGGACTTGGAACGAGCTAGCAATCATTTGCAAGGAATGAAAACATGAGCCCATGAATCACTCTAAGAAACACAGACCTTGATGTCATGATTACTCTGGGCTCTTGTTTCAGATGAAATCAATTTTAGAAGAGCCCTGACATTGGGCCTCTTTGAAACAGGGGCTTCGGATGCATTCTGGCCCGGGCAACATGCACATTAGTCACATTCGTGATAAGAACGGACATGTACTCGTGAGCCCATCGATAGCCCATGGACATGGTCAAAATGTCTTGCATTAAATCGTTGCTCTGCCGCTGCGAGTCAGTGGAGGTATCGGGAGCCAGTCTATCACAGCAAGTTGGTGCAAGGGCTTCCTGCCTGTTGCGCCCCTGTTGCAGCTGCACAGCTTCGTCATGCATTATCAATCTTTGTCATGTTTTCGTTTGACTGTTCATGACTGTGTTCATGACTGTGTTCATGACTGTTCTAATATGTTGGAAAGGATTGGAAAGCTATGGAAAGGTTTCAACAATTTCTACACATTGACTATACATCTTGGATCATCTCGGTGTAATTGAGAAGCTGTGCAGCATTTCTCCAGTGCGCCTGATGCCGGGCCTCCAGGGAGTTCTTTTTGAACGCAATTACATGCAATTACTGTATGTGCAATATATTGTGCCGTGTTACACAATATGATGTGTTTTGACACTTCAGAATGTCGAGTTTTCGCTGTTTTCACCTGTGGGCCTATGCACTAGAACGTGCAAAAAGCAAGCATCCAGGTGAGCTTTTTGCAGCGGGCGCACCTTTTAGAGTTCTTTGAAGTTGCTATTCGGAAGAGTGATTGGATCTTATTTTTTGAGTAAAAGGGGCAGCAATCAATCAATGTCACCACAACAAATATACCAGCATTGGAGACATTTCAATGTGATTTATTCAATGTGATTTCATGCACACAGATTTTGAACTCATACTGTTTGGAACGCTCCAATCGCAGCTTTTGTTGCTCAATAGCAAACTTCCCGTTTTGAGACTGTCTAGGTTCCAAGCCATGACGACCAAAGACACTATTGCAAAGGTTCGGCACTTTTGCATCCTTTGCATGATTTTTTTCAGTTTTTTCCTGATCTGCTTTGGTTTGAAAGAATGTCAACGAACTTCAATGTTTGCGCCTTTCTTTTCAAGATTGTCTTGCTTTTTCCCAGCGTGTGTTCTGCAGTTTCTTCTTGCGATTGCCGTTGGTTTTCACATGTTTTCACATTTGTTTTGGGTGTTTTCTTATGTACGAGAGAGACAAGAGAGACTAGACACACGAGACACTTATCCTCCTTGTAGGCCGCCGTTGTTGGCGTGAGCGCTGCAGCTGGAGCCGCTTTGGCTCTGGCCATTCAGAAGAAGGTCGGCGAGTCGCTTCGAGTTCAATGAGTCAAGTTACATCTATTGAAAAACCATAACTTTTCGGCGATGCCAGTTCCATCTATTTTCTCAAGATACTTTTCGGACCTTGTTGGTTGAATTTCAATGATTTTCCCGGGTGCGTCCCACTTTGGACCAATTTGACCTTGTGCAGCAACAGGCTGGCACGCAGTGCACACAGGTAACAATTGCAAGGGTGTTTCTGTTTTTGGCCACTTCGACTGCGCCCCAACTCAATGTGCTTAATTTGCAGGTGTCAACTTCTATTGAAAAACCAAAGAAATTGGAGTTGGAGCCACGTCCTGTTCTCAGAACAGGAACAGAAGTTCAGACTTCATCAATTGACTCATTATGACTCTGCAGATTTGCCAAAAGTTGTATAAAATCACGATTTTCTTGCTCCAGGCATCGTTGCGGCCCTGGAGGCAGGGTCACCCGAGTGTCGCAAGTATAAACTATAGTAACTAGTTACTAGTTCAAATTAGTTCAAATGCATTGTAGACAAATTGTGCATTGAAAGACTGCAAAGATGCATTGCATGATTATCGGCATGATCGGCATGATAGGCACAGAGACATTACACAAGGATACGGAACTCCTTTGGAAAACGCAGTTCCTGTTTGTGCTGGAGCTTGGGTTCACTTGGTGTGTCCTGGGCATGTCCAGGATATGTGCAGGGTGTGTCCAGTGTTGTCCAATTGCGCAGAGCATCTAGGAATCTAGGGCGCCTAGGCCGTTTTAGAAATACGCAATGGTTCAGATCACGCTATTCGAGGGGTCAGAGACGGCGAGAGACGGCAAGGGACGGCGAGAGATGGTGAGACACGGTGAGAGACGGTGAGAGACGGTGAGCCTGACTGGGATGATGGTCTGACTGGGACATGGCGGCCATGGTCTGCGCTGCATGGCCTGAGGGCCCTGGTTGGCCTGGCAAAGACGGAGCGTAAAGATTCGAGGTCTTGGTGTTCAAATGTGTTCAAGAGATTTCCAAGATATTTGCCGTCTCCCGCTTGGGTCGCTTGGGTTTGAAAACGCAGGTATTTCCGTCAAGGTCCATTGGTGGTTTGACTTGAAGCCGAACACATTGCTTCCTAAGGTGGATGGCGATAGGCAAAGCACAGACATAAAATAGCAATAAATAACTTTTTAAATGCATATGATATATATGTTTTACATATGTTTTTGGATGCTGTCTAAAAGCTATTCAGTCATAGTTTGGTCAACGCATGAGGTGCTAGGGTTTGCATTGTTTAGCAATTAGGACTTAAATGTAATATAATATATGATGATATATGTATATATATTGATGATATATGTATATTGATGTATTGATTTGTAAATTTAAACACGAAACGCCCGTGAGCAAAAAGGAACATCCGAACGGGACTCAGCAGACTGAGATTGCCCTGTGAGGCTGCCCGGCGTGAATGTGGCGATGGCAAGTGGGGCCCAGACGATGGTGCCACGGCCACTGCATGGGTGGCATACCAGAAGCTCAGTTGAACAAGACTGAAGCAAGAGCTGTTGTAAAGGCAGAAAGGTTTATCTTACCTGGAAGCATCAACGAAATAAGAGGAGGCACGCTTCTGAAGGAATCAGTTGCAAAGTCTCAGATGGCTTGAGTTGTCCCTAAGACTATATAATTGGTTTGGATAGCTGAAGCGAAAAGGCACAGCTTAAGGATACCAGGAGTCGCAGCAATTGCATCAAAATTGGTGTCATGCAAAGATTCGCAGCTAGGAAAACTTTGGTGAACCTGGCGAACCCTTGGAATTGACGAACTCAGGATGTCGGACAACGCGTTCATTTTCCCTATCACACCCTCTACGTTGCTGTCCGAGTTCCTTGGTGAAGTTACAGACGCATTCAACCATGGCCTGCACAGACAGAGCATCCCGACATTCTGTGAACATTCTGTGAACATTCTGTGAACATTCTGTGAACATTCTGTGAACATTCTGTGAACATTCTGTGAACTATGCGGCCTATGCATGCCTATGCCGCTATTCACAAGAGCCAAGGATGTGCGACACCTGGTCTGCAGGCGCTGTCAGAAAAACCAAAGGGTGTGGGAAAGAAGGACAAGACTGAAGCAAACTTCTCCTGTATCAAGGATAAATTTCGGCTACAAAGCCCTATACTAAGTATGATATAATCTACTAATCTATAAAATAAGTGCATTCTTTCACTACATTTTGTTTATTTCATTGTTGAGGTGTGATTTTGGGTAGTGCTAGGTAGCTTGCGATTGCTTTCTGGTTCTTTTTGATCTTCCGAACCTTTGAAAAAGCGCCTTGCTTCTTGTGACAATTTGCTTCGGCTATTGTGTATGCGGGGCAGGTTCTGTTGCTTCCTCCTCACAATTTTCAATCTTTGGACATCTTTTATAAGTAATCTTTGCCTCTTGTGCCTTCATTGCGGACGGTAGCCTTGATACATCTTTGTACTTTGTGAAGTGCAGTGACGTGCAGGTGGAGTTCAAAATGCTTTTGAGCAAGTGACGAAGATCACGCAATTGCAGTCTGAGGCTGGAGCAGCAGGCCGGAGTCCGCAGTCAAGCCACATTGGAAGCACCATGTGTTCACTGTGTTCGCAAAGCAGATTGTCAATGCGTTTGTAATCTACGTCAAACAATTGAAAGGTATCACAAAGGTATTGCAAGGGCACTCACACACACACACATTGGACATACACACACACACAAGTATGGGAGCTTCTCTCAAAATTTGCGCTGATTAGGTGGTTATATAAGTACGTATTGGAGTCGGAAAGGGATGTAGTTTTTTTCACGAAACCTTCTAAAACGATAGCGGACTCACCAAATAAAGCTACGTTTTGCATAGCATGTGTCGCATGTGTCGCATTTGTTGTTGAAATCACAAGGGTATGAAGATTGTATTGGTTCTTTTGTGCAACCATCGTAGAGATCCTCGATATTGAACTGATGACGCATTTTGTGGTGAGGGCATGGTGTTTTGCCTAAACGGGGCCGGCTTCACATCACCATGAATGCGGGTGACCGTGGGGTGACTTACGCTACGTGGGTTGCTTGACCTCGGCACCAAATAGCTCAGAGTACGGAAAGTGTGCATGGCGTGCATCTAATCAAATCGCAGGCAGCGCAGGCAGCGCAGGCATGCTGGAGTGACCAGCTCGATGCAGCAAGACGCCTCGCAGACATACACGCACCAGGTCTTCCAACCAAGGCTGCAACCTTCACGAATCAACCTGTTGGCGCTTTCCCTTTGGGGGTCTGTCTGGGGGTGATCGGTTCTCGTTGCGCTGCAAACTACTTGTTCAATCTTGTTCAATCTTGTGCCCATTTGACTTGCGACGTGGCCTGTGCAGACCGATGCGCAAAACGATATCCAGACGATGCCCAAATCTTCCAAAAACGCCCCGGCTACCCAACTGATCACAAAAAGGTCACGTAGTGCCAGAATGAAATGCAGCGCGTGGGTTGGATGATCCTTGAAACTTGCAGCTTTATGTGGCATAAGTGGCTGTAAGCCATTTTCTTTCCAAAGACTCACTGATGTGAGGAATTACCCAATGCAGCGCACAGCCGAGAGAGAAACGACAAGAAAGCGCGAAACTCATATTGAACCTGCGCAACAGAGTCCCAAACCATGGGCGAAAGCAGAAGCGTGCTCAAACACAGGCAAACAAAGATAGTCCGGGATGAGGATCCAAGTCGACGCGCTTCAAAAATATGCTGAAATAATCTGAAATACAGGCAAAACCCATGAAATCCTGTAAAACGACAGCGGACTCACCGATTTCATGACGCTCTTGACCGAAACATTAAATTTCGACCGTGGTTCTGCCAAAAGGAAACTTGGTCAGAACCTTGAGTAGACAACAAGGCCCTGAGCCCGTTCATTTTCTCGTGAAAATATGCACGTTATTCGGCAATTCCCAATACCTGTGAGAGGCAGCATGCACGGAGCATTGTCGGTGGGTGGTTTGGCCACAACCTTCACTGCTTCTCAAGGACGTGCTTCTGCAGGGTGCATTTCCGATCATTCAGGATCAGAGACCGTCTACGAAAACGCATTTGCCTGATTTCCCTTGTGGTTGGACTTGCAAAGGACTCTTGCTGATGGTGCCGAACATGCACTTTGGCTTGTCTGATGTCAAAAGACTTACAAGACGTCCCCCCATTTGTGGATTGAGGATGGTATCTGTGCACCGATTATATAATACCAGCTAGCTGTCGGGATTTGGGTGACTCTTTGGCAGAGCTGTCAAGAATTTATGGATTGGTTGCTAATTAAAGTGCAAGAAAGGGGGAATTGCGGTCAAATTGCTTTCCTCAAACGCGGAATTTGCCGTTCTTCGAGTGCGCTTGCAATGGCCATCTCAGGCCTGGTTTGTGCTGTCGTCTTATTCGCAGTTTTAGTGTGGCACAATCATATTATAGGTCGGTACCTGTTTCATCTGTTTCAGACAAGAACAAAGCGTGCTCGCCCTTCAGCGGTTCAGACCTGCATCCTGGTATGTTGAGGGTTCCTGGCAAAAAGGTGCCGTGATTAGACTTCCTCAAGGTCCGTCTTCACAGGAAGCCTCAAACAAAACCACACGCAGAGGTCCTCATGACGTTGAACTCAGGTACAAAATTGCTGGCGAGCTCATCCCTTGCGTCATGCACGTAGCGGCACGTGCAGTGGCAGGGCAAGCCCTCAGCATTTTTGGGGATCAGAATGACATCCAAGCAGTTCGGTGTCTTTGTCTGCAAAGTCTGCACAGTGACTATTGGAAGACCCAAGGTTTGCCATCCCACATAAAAAACGCAACGAAACAACTATCTGTCTCTATGCATTGAGGATCCTTAGATGATCTTAGGGCTTTTCCATGCTTTTGCCAACGTCATCTTCTAAGGTCCACAGGCTTCGCAATCCTTTTCGGTAGCAGCGTGCAGCAGGTGCTGAGGGCTACAGATGCTAAAGACAGAAAGACAAAAGTCGTTGAAGCAAAACGGATTTCAGGTTCACTTGCTTAAAGCTGACTGGCAGCTTGCTAAGCTGTGTGGGTTTGAAGGCAGTGGACTTTGCGTTGGCCTCGCACATTGCCACCCTCCGCAGCCGAGTGCCCTTTGTCCATGCATTCGATGGCTTCCGGACCTCACATGAGATTCAGAAGATTCAGGCACCGCAAGTCACTGCAAAAGTCACTGCAAGTCCAGATCCGGGTTGAGCATCTGGATTCAGGAGACATCCAAGGGTGCGGCAAGCCATTCAAGTTTGAAGCTTGCTCTGTGCAGTCTGTGCAGTCGCAGGCCTATCCAAAAGAGATTTTCCAAAAAGTCGTGGAGTTGCTCGCGCCGGACTGCAGTGGTCCTGTCAGTGTTTGCACTCCGTGTTCAGCGTGCTATAGTGTGCTTGATTCAGCTTGATTGCGTACCATTTTGTCTTTGAGAGCCAACTGGTTGTGGTTAAAATTTCCACCAGAGACATGATGATTTTCTCTTCACCTTCTGTTTTCTATTTGCTGTCTATGTTTATTTTTTCGTTTCTTTTGATTATATCTTCCCCGTCGACTCTGCGAGCGAACTTCGCTGCAGGAGATCGATGCTCACAGAGCACGCGGTCTGAACCCGAATCATCCCCATGCACGTGGCACTGCGCAGTGCGACGACATCTACTTCCAAGCCGTAGAGGCTGATGAAGGGGTGATCTGAGAAAGAAAGTCCGCTCTGCTTGTTTGCAGTCTCTGCTAATTTGTGAAGCTCAGGCTCAGTTTCTCCGTTTTCAGCATGATACTCTTGATTGACGCTTTTGTGTAACAGTCTCCGATTGAAAGAATTGCTGTGTTTGAACGGAACTGCTGGCAACACTGTGATTCTTTTGTGAAGGAAGTGACACTTGAGTACAGTTTACTATGTTGACTCATATCATTTGATTTCATGCAATGCGTACGGAATGGACGCGGGACAAGGGAGCTGAGCAGAAGGCTCCAGAGCTCCGGCAGAAACTTGACTTAGATATACCTAGACAAATTAAATCAAATTATAAATCAAATTAAACAATGCTTTTTTACGCACTAAGCTTAGAAGACTTAGAGCCCATGCTGATCGTGCTCTGTCTTTCAGAACTGGAGGACACACTTTTGTGCACCCCGTTGGTGTACTTGCGTCAATCTTCCAAACACCTATAATATCGATATATTATATATTTCTATACATGTGTTCTGTGTGTTGTGTGCACCGCTGATGAGGACACCACAAAATTGACAACTCTGAGCCAAACTCTTTGATGCTCTCGTTTTGAGCAGTCGGAACGCTTTGCGTATCTTTGAATCATGAATGTGTCGGAAGAGCTAGGTTCAACATGGTTCAGCATGGTTCAACATGGTTCAACATGGTGCAAGATGGTTCAACATGGTTCAACATGGTTCAGCATGGTTCAACGGCTCGTGCCTCGCTTGTGGCGGTAAGATGCGCCAATCGCTTGTGGCAGTAATTACTTTACTTCGTGTGATCCCCACCATGACATTTATACATCTTGTTACTGGCAAATCTTCTGGCATTCTATCAGACATATCTTCTGGCATTCTATCAGACATATCTTCTGGCATTCTATCTGGCATTCTATCTGGCATTCTATCTGGCATATCTTCTGACATTCTACCTGGCATATCTTCTGGCATATGTTCTGGCATTCTATCTGGCATATCTTCTGGCATATTATCTGGCAAATCTTCTGGCATTCTATCTGGCAAACATTCTGGCACTTTATCTGGCATATCTTCGGGCATTCTATCTGACATTTTATCTGGCATTC
>Ga0126342_10019529_pt1 | contig 11499 bp, 14 predicted proteins | sample Cyp1metagenome_FD_92528 | JGI IMG/M metagenome (GOLD analysis project Ga0126342, IMG submission 92528) | Coral microbial communities from Lord Howe Island, Old Settlement Bay, Australia - Cyphastrea 1 metagenome | ecosystem: Host-associated > Invertebrates > Cnidaria > Coral ... | reverse complement strand
CAGCAGCATCTGCGCCAATGTGAAGGCCCACACCCAAACACACCTGGCCTTGGCTTGTCGGTTCTGGATGGTCAACTTCACAGTGACCCGGATGCCCTTCCACTGGCTGGTGCCCTTGACAATATCCTCAGGAGCCAGCCAGGAATGCAGTGAGTGGCGAGGAGTCATCTCCGGGTTGGCTCAACAACATTGAAAAGCCCTGAAACCATGCCTTGCTATACCACATCCTGCAACCCGTGTCATGGGCGTGACATGAATTGTAACAATTGTAAAGCGCTGCCTCTTACAGGGCTTTTTACGCGGCTTCTTGGGCAAGCGTCATCACCCACCTTCTTGGGTGACATGCCCAAAGGGCCCACCTTCGGCGCCAGCACGGATGAAGGTGCCTGCTCACCACCATACTGTCTCAGAAACACCACCTGGCAAATTGAGAGGTCGGCAAGTGGTTGGGCTCGGTCGGGCTGAACAGTGATCAATTTGAATAGTCATCCCAAGTGGTAGTACAAACTCACAAATAGGTGCCTGAAACATCCTCAAACCATCAACGAATAGCCGGTTTCAAAATCAGTTGGATGCATATTGAACGCTCTTCCAACCCCCCTTCTCCCAGTTCCATGTTAAGCTAATTCTAGTCTTCAAAAAGGGTAGCTGGGGTAGCTGATCATCCCTTTAAAAAATACATGGTCGACCAGCTGGTGAGGCACCTTCACCTCATTGGGGTCAAATTTGGGCGCCATCTTTGCGAACTGAAGCGCTGCTCCACCTGCAGGTTTCAGGCCGTGTTTTTCAAAATGGCAGGATTAATGCAATGCTTCATCCTGGAAAGTGCGTTTGAAGAACTAAACGCGGATATGTGCTCAAATATGCATAAATATCAACGTGTGTGTGTGTATGTGTGAAGATATGCAAATGCATGCGCGCAGAAAACAGGGAAGCCATGGCCCATATTGAGTTCAATGATTTACCTCTTAAACTTGGTGAGTTCCGTTATGTTGGTTTATATATATATTATATATATATAATCAATTATAGCTGGTTGGTGGTTTCAACCCCTCTGAAAAACATGAGTTCGTCAGTTGGGATGATGAAATTCCCAATATATGGAAAAATAAAAAATGTTCCAAACCACCACCCAGCATATCTCCATGATATCCACATTGGTTGGCTGAATCCCCATTAACATACCATGGTCTTTCCAGAGGTCTCCTAAGTCATGGCGCGCCCCAATCCAGTCGTCATGGGGATCCTCTAAGAACAAACCCATATCCCAACTTATACAGAGGTTTTTGAATCCCACAGAGTTATTATCCATTGTCTTCCTGTTATAGAAGCATTATACCAGAGAGTAACACTGATCAAACCCTAGTGCAGCCACTGATATCGATTTTTGCGAAGAACCAAGCCTCCCAGTCCTCGTCACATCCATGGGACGGTCAAGCCAAGTAATTACCCCGTCAAAATTGGTATATTCTGAGGGTAACTAGAACAAGTGGGAGATTTTTTGCCGGTGCTTCTCAGAGGATTTGCCCCACCACAATTGGGATAATTATCAGTATATAAATCCCATAGGATCCATGTATGCTATATATGGTAACATTTACCATCAATATACCCCAAATGTTAGCATATATACCATACATGGATCCTATGGGAATATACCAAGAGGTACTGGATACGAACACCTCTTGACGTTACATCCATCTGCATCCGGCTGCCCTTTTTCAGCGGCCAAGTAGCTGGTGTTCTCCGCAGCAGTGACCCTCCGAAGTTTCGAGCCACAATGCGCAACATTTGATGAACATTTTGCACGTATGACTCCAATTTTTTTTCAGCCTTTACCAGGCAGTAAACGCCGTGAAAAACCATGAAAAACCCATCAGATCAGAGGCTGCGGGTTGCGAAGCGCGCCCGAGTGGTGCTTCAAATATTCAGCTCCTCGAACTGGGATCCGTGGGACCCTTGGGACCCCTAGATTCCAGGCATGACATGTTGGGTGCAACCTTCAAGCTTTACCATCAAGTCAGCAAGAAACCCCTCAAATCTCACCACTACATATATATAAGTATATAAGTATATATATATATATAAGTATATAAGTGAATTAATAGCAGATAGAACATTCAAAATTGAATACTAAAGGTTAAAATCCAACAGATACAAGATACACGGAGCAGGTAAATCAACATGTCGTCAACAAGTCGTACCTATATAGAGTACTTCAAGTAGGTGTGTATGTGTATATATATATCAACAATGCATAATAATGCCTATGTAAAGTGATCCCACTGAGGGAACAAACAGATGTCATGAATATTTAGCCAACCTACATAAGGTGAGGTTGACAAAGTAGCAAAGATAGCATCAAAAGGATGGGACTCACTCAACCATACAGCAAAACTGTGCATATATATATACACACATAAGTTGATATAGATACACATGTATATGTGTGTGTGTATATTTTTCCATCCAACAATGCCATGGCCCATAGTATGGCCCCACTAGCCACATCGGTCGCCAAGACGCATGAGCTTGGAGGCTGCTGCCGCGTCCAGTGAGCGCAGGGCGTTACCAAGCATCTGATCCTGGAACTTGATAGAAACCCAATGGGATAGTAACATTTGATACATACTGTGGATGGTTGCGAAATCCGAATCGCCAGTTGAAAACGGTGGTAAACATCCCATTAGTTCTAAGGTTTCAATTATCCAAGGTTGTGCAGGATTTCTTCCATCCACCGTAGGTATCAGGATACTAAAATTATGGAGTTACTATCATGAGGTATCCATTGGAGTTTCTTCCAAACATTGATATTTTTGGATGAATTGTTCGGCTTCGATAAGCTCCAGGGGACATTATGGCTCACGGAACGCCACAAACTGTGGTAAGAACCGATGCCAATCAAGTGAAAGAATTTTGGATGAATATGTATACAAATATAATGCAGATTGCAAACGCAGTGCAGGATGCAACTACCCATACCTTTGGGTGTCCTCTGAAAAACATGAATGTCCATCTAAATGGCTGGGTTGGATTGCCCAATCACAATTCCCCATGATCGTTTCTCAATCACCATTTCCATGGCTTTAACTCCATCTTTATAGTCAAAAACAGTGTTCTATTTTGGTCTAAGCCAACTTGGTCTTGGCAAAACTCACAATTTTACTTGGGCAAATCGCAAGTCAGTCTGGTCATACATAATCTGTAAACATGTATAATATATATATATATATACATATGGGTACAGTATAATATTTCAGTAGCCTGAATTACGGCCATGAATGGGGATGATTTCCCACGATCTAACCATGATTGATTGCAGGCTTCGGGAGAACAGGCTTCGGTCGTGATCAAATTTACCCAAATATAGAATAAATCATATATATATATAGACATTACATACATAATATGATATATAAACATGGAAATATAATATTATATATATAATATTAAAATATATATTATATATATCATATTATATATCATATTATATATAATACTATATATATATATACATTATATCAAATATCTCCCAATGTTGCTTGGACCAGCCCCAAGCTATCTCGGCGCCCATCAAATCACCAGGCGGCGATGGGATCCGCAAGATCCACCTGGCAGGTCTGGCCGTCCGACGCTAGCGATAACTGGTTGGTGGTTTCAACCAACCAATGGGAAAAGGACATCTATGCAAGGTGGTGCCCCCCCAGTTATAAGTTGGTTTATAATCCCCATTAACTATAGATATAACCCCCATAAACCCTAGTTATTGGACTTATAAACCAACTTAGCTAGCTATGGGGCACCACCTAGTGGTTGGTTAATAGTGGTTAATAATGGTTAATAATAGATAACTGGTTGGATCTGGTTGGTGGTTTTGGTGCTTTTTTCGCCAGCCCTCTGAAAAATCATGGAGTGAGTAACAGTTGGGATGATGACATTCCCATATATATATATTATGGAAAACTAAAAAATGTTCCAAACCACCAACCAAATAAGTATAGTCAGATGAGGGTAGATAGAAAGATAGATAAGGTATCTATAATTGTTTCTGTTTTTTCTGCGGCTGCGGATTTAAAAAAAAACTTATTGTATCTAGAATGGAGAATTATCTATATATAGAAATCATTTAATGTTTATCTAACCTACCTAATAAGAAATAATTTAATGTTATCTAAATATATTTATCTACCTTTCATAAAAAATCATGCTATATGTTTTTTCAAAGGTTGTTTAAAATCACCCTAAACCCAAATCTATGCCATCCTATCCTCCTCTCCATCCAAGTTGATGCCATCATCACGCCGGGGCTGCGATATAGGAAGCAGCTGGTGCTGGTGCGGTGTTGAAGCCTCCGCCTCCCATGACACCTGGGAAAAAATTGGGACTTTGGCACGAAAAAAAAGAGTGTGAAAACTACCCAAAAGTGATTCAAAATCCAATGGATTTTATAATGTTACAGTATATATATATACAGTAAGTTCTTTTTCTTTTGGATGATTTTGGATTTCACATGATTTCACCATATTTGACCATGTCTGACTTCCATATACCAGAATTTGACCTCATTTCTTGGCACAAAAATTGCAGTTGTGAAGTTGTGGACAAATTGCAGGAAGTTTCCCAGCATTTTTTGGGCGCCATGTCTGGGCAGCCCAGACATGGGTATTTTTTGCCCCAAATAGGGAGGGTACCAATACAGAGCATCTGGATGGCACAAATGGACAAGTTCACCCTTAGCGAAGCACATCTTTTTCTCAGGGTTCACCAGCGAACCACATCTTCCCAGGTGGTCAATACTCTTCCCACCGCCCCTCGATCCTCTTCGAAGCCTATGTCATTGGATTGGTTGAAGGGAAAAATTACAGGAAAACCCTATATTTGATGGGAAAAAACTATGGTTTCCTGGACGTTTTCCCGTCAACCAATCCAGTGACTATTGGATAAACCATGATAAACCTGTTGATTTGTGAGTATCTGATGCAGCTGCTCCGCACATGCTGGTTCTGCGTATCTTCTGCGTGATTCTGTGCCCAAAAGAGTCGCCAACATGCAAACCGTCTAAACCAACTATCTTCCTAACTACAGCATCTATCTATCTATCTATCTAACTAACTATCTAACATCTAATTATCTAACATCTAATTATCTAACTATCTGACTATTTATCTAACTATCTGACTATCTATCTAACTATCTAATTATCGTTTTTCTCAAGATATCTCAGGCTGGGTGTTTGTTCAATTTTATTCATCCCTAGCACGGGTGGTGCGTCTGGGAGTCGACAAAGTGTGCAGTCTGTGCCCAATAAAAATCATAGGCAAATAGGGGAACATCGCCAGATAGATTCTTATAGGATATCAAATGTATATAAATATCTAATCAATGGATAATCATCTATGAACATCGGTACAGAAATCATCTCCAAATGTATCCTGTTCCGTTGCCAGATTACAGTACTGGAGGGTATATCTGCACAATGCGTCTATTCCAGTTACAAACTACTGATGACTTGGCCATCAGCCCAAGGTGCTTTGAGATGCGCAGAAGGATGGATGGCTACTGGTCATGGAAGCGGATTGACCTGAGGCCGACAACTTCGCATGGCAGTCTGTAGCCCCGTCTTCACCGCCAAGATGCAAAGATTGAAGGAATGTGCGCCAGTAGTAGCCTCTCTCCTGAACAAGAAATGTCAGGGCACAGACAGAAGGACGGTGTTATTCATATAATATATATATATATACAATTGTTACAAGAGCAAGAGAAATAAGATTAAATAAGACAAAACTTGAACTCTTGAGGAGATGTCAAGAGTTGGAAAATGTTTTTGCTACCCCTTGGCACAAAGTGGATATCAGGTGGTGGCCGGGCATTTCGCATTTTCATCGCGCCTGAAGGATGAACGAGGATCTCCACCTGACTGTCAGGGGATATAGTTCATGAGCAAAAAAAAACCTGGCATGCCCAAACTATAATAAATACATATATATATAATTATATATATATATTATATTATATTGTTAAATTGTACTACTGTAATCTGTATATACATATATATGTGGTATCATGCATAATGACTACAGTACTATTTATGACGTATGTAAGCCAATCTTCCCAGAAGTACCTGTCGTTAGGCTAACCTTAGATATCATACAAATAGTTCAAACAATGCGGTCAACCCATTGATCCAGTGGTGACCATCCTCAAACCCCGGGGATGATGGCTGTGGCTCCGGACGGGCCCAGGCACCCCGAGGCACGCTGCCTGCATGGTGTTTTTTCACCATCCATGTGAAACATGAAGAAAAAAACCTGGTTTACAAGCCAATATGTAGGAAAAACATAGGAAACTCATATGTTTTTAGGTATCATTGTCACCATCCATCTCTACAAAGAAAGATTTCAATCAAGGGAAATGCAAACATTCACGCCTCCATAGGTCACGCGGCCCTCTGAGGGCGAGCGTCCAGCCTTGGCATCGTGTCGTGCCATCCCCGGCTGCAAATGATCATTGCATGTTCATTGTTGTAAGCATGACTTCAATGCAGTAACAACAAATCCGTCTAGCAAACACACGCAGTGGTGGGCAGTCCACGTGGTTTTACAGAGATACCATCTGATAAAGAAAGAGTTTCATTGCCAAATTCAATGTCGACAGAGCAGCAGCATTAATAAAATGATTCCGAGAACCCGGTATCATACGCCAAGGACTGCCTCGCAAGGTATCTGGATGATACGTAATTTGAGACAAAAAAACAACATTGTGTTGTCCATTTGCCAAAGATACATGATATCTATCACAATTTCATATGTAGGATGAACCTTGCCCAAAATTTATGTCATAGTAATGAACATTCCGGGTGTAGCAGACAATAATGAATCACTTGGGATCACTTGGGATCCTGAAAAGCCTGAAATTTTCTGGGGGAAAGCGACCTTTACGAACGGTTTACGAACGGTCACAACGGTCACCTGACTGTTGCTGACTCCAAGATGCCCTGGAGATATTACATGGGGAGGTCGTCGTCGTGCCGAAGCCTGCGGATCTTACATACATGGGAGACTGTCGATGTCTGTCTCAGACGTTGGGCATAGCATGTACCCTCTGGTAAACTAACATAGCTATTGAAAATTACCATTTATAGTGGATATTCCCATTAAAAATGGTGATTTTCAATAGCTATGTTAAATTACCAGAGGGTAAACTTCACTTGGTGGAAATTAATGGTTGAACACCATGTCAATGTGAGATACAGCGAATTATTGGTGTATAATCATGGTATACCCATCAGTAACTGGTGCTGAATATACCATGATATACCCATATAATGAGAACATTTACCCTCTGGTAATTTAACATAGCTATGGAAAATGGACCATTTATAGATGTTTTACCTATTAAAATGGTGATTGTCAATAGCTATGTTAATTTACCAGAGGGTATCGATTTTGGGTTTGACAAAGCCATGGTTTTGACGTGCACCCGATATCGCCCTGGGATGAATGTGGGCCAACATGTCAGGCCCAGGAGACTGTCATAGGAGCTGAATCCCTACGAATCCGTTTGCCCTCGTGGATGTTTGCAGCATCCCAAATTATCCCAACATTCTCTGCAAATCCACATAAAACAAAGCTACTACCTTCTGGAGAATTCTAAAATTCGTTCGTTCGCGAAATCGACGAACGAGATTTTTTGTTCTTAACCGCAAAGATTTCCCCCCAGTTGCCGACTCGGCGATTTCGGGGCAGCACCAGGTACACAAAATTCGCCCCAAGCGACTCGCCCCAAGCTATCCAGTTGGTCAGGCATTGTCATGCTCAAATTGTAGATGCACTCAAAAAATCTCCAAGAACATGGGTCATTAAATGTCCCCATTGAACATCACCCAACCATTAGGTATATGGTCTATAATGGCTACTTTTTTAGGTGATGTCCAATATTGCCAAAATGGGACATTTACCAATCCCTGAAGAACGTCCAGGAACCATGGTTTTAAATTAATCCAAACATCCAAACATATCCAACCTGGGGTGCCACCGCGGCCGCTCTGCCGTGGTGAGGGTGACCTGAAGCCTGGAAGTGCTGAGTTGAAGAGATCCAAAACCTGGAGATCATGTTTTGATGATATCTGATGCACTATGGACAATGTGTGGAGAACACGTAATTCCAAAACCGGATTCAAGCTGATGTGGACTGGCTCCTAAGTAAGCGCCATTCATGGTGTTGATTGTTGATGGGGGAATGTGTATGTTTACCTTTAAAAGGAAAACTGGTTGGTGGTTTCAACCGTTTTAACCAATAATGTTAATGTGTGTCAGTTGGTAAAAGCATCACATATATTTTTATTCATGTATCGATACATTTCATATTGTACACACGCCACATACACTACATATATATAATGTACATTGCACATCATCATTATACACATGAATTATCATTAAAAAAATAAACATATGTGGGCACAAACGTAAAATAAGATAAAAACAAAGAACCAATACACACAAATGCAACTGTAAATAGACACACACATATATATATATATATACAGTATTATACAGTATATATATATATGCATGCATGTATTATGCATACATATATATTATAATTAGTAATTACCATGTGTATATATATATACATATCTATATATAAATATATGGAGAGAGAGAGAGAGAGAATTCAATCACCAGGCAGTTGATGTTTTCCATGTGAATCCCCCGCACTGATCGTGACTTGAATCCACCAGCCTTGCCGACTCGCAGGTGATGGCATCTCCTCTTGCCTCCTGGTCGTAATTGGAGATGGTTTAACCGTTGGTTTACCCTAGGGAAACCATTCGAAATGATGGTTTTATGGGACTGAATGGGGATATCGTTGGGAAATATGGGAATACAATGGTATTATATATATAGTATATATATATATATTATATATATATTATACGTATATATATATAACATAGCTGGGACCCCCTAAAAAATTGGGTTTTAATGGGAACATCATCTAGAAAGGGAGGATTTTCCATTGCTATGTTTAATTGCCAGAGGTAAATTGCAATGATTCAACAGCCTGGGTGTATCCGACTACAACTGTTATGGGCTCCCAACACCCCAAAATGGAACGGCCGGGAAAAATCCGGGGCACTGATTCACCTATAGGAACAACATGGAGCTGCCAATGCATGGGGCAATGGCATGGTTACATTCCACATATCTGGTTTAAATGTCAGTCATGCAGTCTGAAAGGTTCAGCCATATTTGCATCCCTTACTAGTACACTTGCATCCCTTACATTACCTTACTACACATCTAGTGACTTCGTGGCGATGGTGGCGTCGTTACAATTGGCAGCTGGTACACCTCCTCATGGGCGACTGAGCGTCAGGACGAATGCCTCGGGGAGCTTCACTGGCACAAGATGGCAACTTTTTGATGGGGAAAATGAGGTGAAGTAATTGAGAACATATTCAGACCAGTGGATCAAGTGGATTCAATTGGTGTTTTTCTTGAGTACCCCATTCTCGGACACATCCACAAAAAAAAACGGGCGCGGATGGGGCCGACATCTCAGATCCCAAGCACAATTCAAGAACCGTTTTTAGGCGATGATGAACCCTCCAAACACACTGAGAAATATGGCTTTGTCTTTGAATACCCCGTAAAACACACGTGGCTTGTCACCATTGTCCCCACATGTCCCTGCTCAACATGGCATGGTGCATCAATGTTTATCATGCTTTTGTGGGGGTAAACATGGGTAAACTATGTAAACTCCATTTTGCCCTGAGATGAACCGCATGTTTTTTGGGATTTGTTTGGATATCTTCCTCCATTTTCTAACGGGAGAAATCCATCAGTCCATCAGCTGAGCTTCGCGACCAAAGGCTCCAGGTACTCGGCCTTCGGAGGGTGATCTCCAACAGCACGACGCCGGAACCTTCGGCAGCTGCCCATATCAAGCCGTCAAAAGGACGTCAACGTGGATGGGGCGAAATCCTGCACCAGTTGACTGTTAGCTTTTCCCATGATTTATAGGGGTTCAACATGTTTCAACCATCCTTTTGGTGGTGCAGGATTTCGCTGGCCCATCCACAGTAGGAATGATCTTCCCAGATAAGGACGTCTAATGCCTTTGCCATGGATGGACAAAAACAACATCAACACTCCAAAGATCTTGAAGAACCCAATAATCAATGGATTGGTTTAAGGGAAAATCTACAGGAAAACCCCCATGATCTTAATAGGAAAATAACTCTGGTTTCCTGTAAATTTTCCCTTAAACCAATCCATTGATCCAAAGATTATAAGTGGATTATAACCCCAATTATAAGTGGATTAACCCTACTTATCCCATTTATAATGGGAAAATCCACTATTTCTATGGCCATTTTCCATTGCTATGTTAGTTTACCAAAGGGTATACTCAGCCACATCATCCTTCACAAGACATCTCCCTGCTTCTCCATCCCTGCCATGGAACGAAGGGCAAAGGCGTCGGCCTTGCTCCCACTCCTGGCTGATAGGTCATCTCGCATCATCTCACCATGGTTAGGGACTCCTTAACTTACAATTGATTATGTATATATATATATCAATGAGGGACACATTATGATACATCAAACCCCCATCATTGGGGGAACGATCATTCCCTTTATCTAGTTTGATGGAAACATGGGCAGATACCCGACCAGCGCGGCCTGGTGCTGGGCTGAGGGCCCTACCAAGTACCTGACAGACAAAGGACCCCACCTTTCACCTTGAAAAACCAGTGGACTTTGCACTGAATTCGGGTTTCAAAAAATGGTACCCCCCATGGAACATATCCATGACATGTCATGACATAACAAGAGGCAACAATCTGGACTACAAAAGATACGATTGCCACCAAAAAAGTAACACAGTTGAGAAAGCCTTGGCACACAACTCTAAAAGCCTTGAACAAATCATTTTAGGAGTCAAATTCCAAACTCCAACTGCCACCAATATGGCGGGCACGCTGCACGCCAGTCTTTGTTGTTGCCCATTCCATTAAAAACCCACGTCTACTTTCAGCAGTTTTCAAGTCAAAGAAATCTATGATCTTTCTCTAGACTACAACTTCGATTGAAACACATCCATGGAAAAATCCCATGGAAAATCCCATGGAACATCCCATGGAACATCTCTGGGAAATTCTGGAAAAGCCATGGGAAATATCCCCTGAAACCTGAAACCATCTGAAACCAAGGTACAGGAGCGGTCGCTGGCGCTGTGGGTGCCAGATTGGCCTCCGGAGCTCAAAGATGTGCCCCATCTCACCGTGAAAAATTGAACAGGCCTTTGTTATGTTACCTGTGCATATTTAATATTGACATCTGTGATATTATGTATATTATATATATACTATGTGTGTGCGTGTGTCTGTGTATAACTATATAATAATAATATGTGTATATATATATATATGTGTATTATACGTATTATATGTATTATATATGTATTATATATGTATTATATATGTATT
>Ga0126342_10019528_pt1 | contig 11500 bp, 11 predicted proteins | sample Cyp1metagenome_FD_92528 | JGI IMG/M metagenome (GOLD analysis project Ga0126342, IMG submission 92528) | Coral microbial communities from Lord Howe Island, Old Settlement Bay, Australia - Cyphastrea 1 metagenome | ecosystem: Host-associated > Invertebrates > Cnidaria > Coral ... | reverse complement strand
TATAATATATAAAATATATATAATATATATAATATATATAATATATATAATATATATAATATATATAATATATATAATATATATAATATATATAATATATATAATATAGATAATATATATTATGTATATAATATATATAATATATATAATATATATAATATATATTATATATATAATATATATTATATATATAATATATATAATATATATTTAATATATATATATATAATATATATATATAATAATATATCATATTTATAAAATAATATATCATATTTATAATATAATATAGATATATAATATATAATATATATATAATATAATATATATATATATATTATGTATATAATATATATAATATAATATATATATATATAATTAATATCACTGGAATATCATGGGATATCTCGGTGCGTTCATCCGCATCCCGTGCGATCCGAACGGCTCCTGGAGTACGGAGCGACAGGACCAGCACTCTCCTCATGAACGAACGGCCGGGGTCTCCCATGGCTTTCGAAAATAGGCTGTGGGTAAAACAATCATAAACCACCCATGACTGGGAATGGTTGATTTATGGCAACTTGGGGGTGGTTTATTAATGAAACCACCACATTATAGAAAACTTATTACACATCTATGATTAATGGTGTCATCCACATTATGGTACCATATCAACTATGATTTGTGGCAAATTGGGAATGGTTTTACCCACATTATAGAAACGTACTCCCAACTCCGAGTCCTATCATTGGACTCTCATGATGGTCCCATGATGACCATGGGGATACAAAGAGCACCAATTAATAAAGAACCACCAAGAACATCTGGTAATCTCTCTCTCTCAATAGGTTTATAAACTTGAAAATCATGGTGAAATAAAACAAAAAAAAGGTTGATCATGATTTTCCCATGAAAATTGCTACGACTCTCTGGGGGCCCCCCATTGAATCCCACACATGACGGCATCATTTTGAATCCCAAGCCTCCATTGGGGAGGCCGATCTTGGTGAACCTGCTTCTTCACACTTGGAGCCAAATAGCCACGGTCCACTGTACTCGCGGAACGATCTCCAGCTGAATGAACTTGATGGAGGGGAAACTCGATTACTTTTTCATGGAGGTTTCCTGAAATGAGGGTACCCCTAAATCATCCATTTCAATAGGATGTTCCATGATAAACCAAGCATTTTGGGGATACCTCCATTTCTGGAACCCCTAAAATGTGTACACTTGCGGAAGACATGTGATATGGCAGAGAGTAGTGGTGTTTCGACATGTTTCGACCGCACAAAGTAAAAAGATCTATATACCTCTGAGCTCCTCGCGCATACAAATGGAATCCAAAGAACAGATGACCGGACTGGCACCTCAAACGTCACGACTGCCAGCCACCAACATCTCAGCAGATGTCGAGGTCAATTTGGCTCCAAGATCCAGGCATACATCGCCACCTTGAAATCCAGTTCTTCACCATGAAAAGAACCATTTTTTATGTGCCACATGTGACCACCCAAATTCATCACTGTCACAGGATCATAAGATATCATAAGATTGGAGCCATTGTGAGGATGCCATCAATGGCCAGCAGCATGAAAATGTCCGATCCTTGCGACAGACTTCAGGCGACTGCAGGCGACAGACTGCGACTGCTGCTTCCATCTGCTTCCGCAGCCCTTCCGCAGCCATGTCGCAACTGGCCTCTTGCATCATGTACCCAGAGTCCGACAGGGTCTTCTCCAACCTCCCAGTCCGACCATGGGCTGTTTTTAATGAGACCGGACCGATGTGTGGCTACAGATCAAAACTTAGGACACCCAGAGTCACATGGGAACCGGCTGGTGGATTGGTATCTCATAGGTTTTGACTCATCCCCGTTTAATGCTATATTTAAGTCACAGATCATTTATGTAAAGAAAGCCCTACTTCAGGTGATGCAAGTCACTTCTGAGATTCCTGCGATGAAAGGTAGGTGCCAAAAATTGGCGAAAGCCATGGAGAAGAGAAAGATGCTGACGACCACCACAAAGAAGGCTTCCCAGTTCCAGCTCTGAAGCCGACCTCAGAAACCGCGGTTTCTAAGGTCCCCAAGAAATGGGGCTCTCTTTATTGGTAGACCCAGACATCAATCCATGGAGCCAATGGAGTCAGAAATCACAGGTCATTAGTAGTCATTAGTTCTTGAAGTATGTTGAAGTGGTGTATCTGATTGTATCTGTTAAAGCTGTTAAAGATAAAACATCGTTGAAAGCATACAACAAACCATCCCATCTTTTGGGTGTTGATTTCCGGGCAACGGTCAGTCGAGGTCAGTCGCGTTTCGAGCCCTGCCACTCCCTGCCTCGGCAAAGACGGATGGTGCTCAGGAGGATGTAGCTCAACCTTCACACAGCCGACGCGAAAAAACAGTGCAACCTCCAGGTCCCAGCCAGCGTACAGCCAGCGGCAACCAGCGTACGGCGGCTCTGCACCAAGATGCATCAAAAGCAAATTCAATGCCCATACCAAGAAGACCTGGAATCTGAGGAATCTGAGGAATCTGAGAGGCTGGTACGGTGGCAGCGGAAACATGAAGTTTTTCCCGTATACGTTAAGCGAGCGGGCTGCACCCAGGCGCGTGCGTCAAAGGTAGTTCCGAAGGCTTTCTCCTCTCTGGCCACTTCACGCCTTAGCGGCGCCGAAAATTTCTCGATCTGTACGGACCCGGGGGAAGCCACAGATCATTCGTTGCAAGTGTCTTCAGAAAGCCACAGATCCCCCCTGTTTCAGCCCTTTGTCTACCAAGGGGGTCGGAGTTCCATGGATTTCATGGTGCGATCCGAGTGAGACATCAGAGGGCGAATTGCATGAAGTGCTTCTCACCCAGTTCTCGCTTGGCACGCAGAGTCATCTCATGATTGCTGCCCATCAGGGCAGCAGTCGATCCGGCGCGTTGAAGTGTGCCGCTGGATGCGGATGCCCTGCAGGATTCGACCACTGGCATCCAGAAATGCATCGTTTAGAGAGTATGTAAATGTTGGCTCATATGGAGGTTTCCCAAAATGGGGATACCCCCCAAATCATTCAAACTTAGACCATTTTAGTATTGAAACCTATGGAATGGGCACACCTATTTTAGTAAAATAAAAACATATTGCCTGAAACCTCATCAGAATGTCTTTCCTGCTAGTCATCCTCCACTCTATCTGTTTCTGTCAAACAAGATTTTTGTATTGTCTGCCATCTTGGTTCACATGTCCATGTTCATCTCTAAATTCCCACCATTCCCCATGTGAAACCGCAGACCTCTGAGTTTCAGCATCCCTTGGTCTGTATGGCAGAGTGCCCCGGCTGCGTGCATTGTCGATGATCAGGATGTCATGGTTGTTGCGGGAGCCAATGACGCTGGTCACACCCCTTCCATAGGGCCAATAAGATGAAGCCTTGGTCGTTCGAACTGTGGTGGATGGGGCTACCTCCTTCGGTTGGTGTGCTTGGAACCACGCGCCGTAGCTGTTGAAGGCCTGCCCTGGACAGATGGGTTCCTCCTGTCCCAAAGGCTTGCAATCGTGGTAGGAGCGGAATCCAGCAGGCAGACTCTCACAGGGAGCAGGGTTCTTCAAGTAGGGAGCCAGCAACGTCATTGCTGGATCCAAGGGTCGCTGAGATTTTCCCAGGCAAACCCAAAGTGAAACTGCTTCCCAGTTGGGAGACTTGATGCTGAAATCATGTGATGAAAAAAATGCACCGCTGTTAACTCAAAGCAGAAGCAGCTAACATGGATGTGTGCTTGATGTTCCCAACAAGAGTTTGTGCCCGAAACCATACCGTCATGCCATCAAAGAATCAAAGACCCAAGCACGAAGGTTGGAACCACCGCGAAGAGCGTTGCACCTGTGGCAGACCTCGGACAAGACATCTTAGTCAAACAAGCTCGTGCTCATGTACAAAGGTATTTCTTGGGCACAGACCCAATGCAAGCCAATCCTCCAACAACCAGATTTTCTTGTAGACCTGCAATCTCTGAGATGGACAAATTTCCCATGGACTGAGTCGTCTTTTTTGCGAGGTCAACTTGATCAAACTGCTGGGCTGCGGGGCCTTGCTTGTACTTTCGCTCCTGGAATTCCCAGTGGTCTCATGATTTCCAGAGGTTCTCCAAAAAAAAAATATGTTCTTTCAAAGTGACAAAGTTCAGTGACTGGAACATACTGGAACAATTGTTGGTCAAACCTAATGATTTGGGTTTCCCAACATTTCTGGAACCCGCCATGTGGCTACTGTTTGTCATCAATTCAACTGGCGGCCGACTCGACCTGATCTGGATGGAAGCGAAGGTCCAATTCCCTCAAGAGACTTTGCGGCCTGCGCTGAATTTGGAATGGCAACCCCCATTTTGGGATAGGAAACCATCCTTTAAAAATCACATGGTTATGGGTGTAAACCAGAAAAATCCATATAGCTGGCGGGCTTCATTATTGCTGACATGAAATTCTAAATCCTCAAAGTTATCCAAGTAGTGAAGTGGTAACTGGCAGAAGACTTCTTCTATCGGGCTCTAAACAGAATCCAATCATGGCCCCGAGGTGTGTGCACAAAACATTGAATTTGGAACACAACAAAGTGGACAAGTCTCACTTTCAAGAGGAAATTCATTGTTTGTATATATATATATACAAAGCGGCTAGGTGCTCTTTGCAAGATTTGAAACGTTTCTATAGCATGTTATCTTTGTTTGTCCTACATAGAATCTTTCGCCGTCTGACAGATAGTGCAGGATTTGCAGGTTTGCAAATATTGAGATTATCCTCATCAGACCAACCCCAAACCACCAAGTTACAGACTAGTTTGAACCAAGTACTGTATCCCACCGTATCCCAGAGCAGAATTGCCCTTTCACTGGTATAATCACATAGACATTGGACCGGCGATCCAACAGCGATCCCCAAGCCTCCTCACACTGCGGACAGAATTCTCACGATTCTCAGCCCATGAATTCCGCATGACGGGCACCTGACCGTTGCGATGAATGAAAACATCTATTGTGAACCAGCTTTTGGGCATTGAATTTTGAGAGAAATGAAAGTGTCCAAAAATAGTGGTACCCCAGTCATCATCCATTTGATGTTCGGATTTTGAATGAAAATGAATGAACATTTTCCCATCTAGCAGGGTAACCCCCTTAAGACTCCATACATGGCGTGCTCAATTCTCGACAGCCAGGTTGCGACGTCGAAAGCACCATCTTTGGGCCCGTCTTGAGAGTCTCGTGGCGATGCCCAGGTGGACATCGGACAGGCCAAGACTCAGGGATGGACTCAGAGAACCAATGAATCATGTCTTTGTTAGTGATTAACTCGGCAAGTTTGTCGTCCTACTTTGGCATTATAGTCATTCTGGGACACGATTTGGAATCCTGCGGACACTGTCTCTCTCGAAGAACGTGGTCTTGTTTAGAGCAGTTTTCATGGTCGTTGCGTATCGGCCGACTATGCTTCAGCATGGCTTGAGCATGGCTTGAGCTGCGGGCCTTGTTTTTTTACAACACAAGTGGAAATCCAACCCATTTAACCAGAACATCCAAAATTTTCGGCAGCAGATCGTGTTGAAAATGTCTGTTTCACTGGGTTTTATGTCAACCGAGGCCTCCCAAATTGCTGGTTGGTGGTCAAAGTCCCTCTGGTGAAATCACCAGTGAAATCACCGAAGAATGTCGGAGCCTTTGGCAGCTGACACGAAGCGAAGCAGCTTCGCAGACATGGCGCCCAGGTAAGAGCGCCGTCTCCTCCTATTGCAAATGAGATGTGATACTTAAATAAGATCAAATAAGCCATGAGAAAATACCTTGGTTTTTGGATAGCGTGGGTAAACATTCCTACAATAGGTTGTAATAGTCCCCAATAAGCCAGCTAGTATAACACGGTATATGAGACCGTCTGCGGTATTGTCAATGGCTCCACTAGAATTTCCATGTATGTTCCATGTATGTTGAATATCTATATGCAACATTATACGTATATATATATGTGTATATATACATATATATATACAGTATTACAGTTACATATGCTATGTGTTTGTATGTTACATAGTATTGTAAACTGGACTCTACATCATATGAATTTTAGTAATATCGTCTATTTATTATTGTATGTATGTATGTATGTATGTATGTATGTATGTATGTATGTATGTATGTATGTATGTATGTATGTATGTATGTATGTATGTGTGTCTGCATGCATGCATGCATGCAGTGATCATGGATGGATGGATGGATGGATGGATGGATGGATGGATGGATGGATGGATGTAGGTATGTATGCATGCATGCATGCATGCATGTATGTATGTATATGGTACGTATATGATATGTGGCATCTATATCCACATACATATACATATACATATACAAATGCAAATACATATACATATGCGTATAGATATACATGTACACATACATATATATATATATATATATATGTATATATATACATGTACATGTCATATACATGTTCATATACATACATATACGTGTATATATATACATATTTACACATACTCATATTTATGATATGCATAGATTGTCTTCAAATATCATATTCAAACATGATACTTACATATGATATACAAAGATCATAATCATATATAATATTCATATAGCATATTCATGATGTTACATATGTATTCATATATGATAGTTATATGTGATATTCGTGTATGATATTCATATGTTATATTTATATGATATTGATATATGATACATTTTGTGTATGTATATATGACATATATATTATTACTATTATTATCATTTATTTATTTGGATTAATAATAATTATTATCATTAGAATTTGTTTATTTAGTTAGTTATTTATGTATTTTTATTATCATTATTAATTGTTATATATGCATAATTTTATATATACATACGTAATTGATGAATACGTTTTTGCAAGTGGCACCCATCCTCCTGTCAATGCACCTGACAACTAAAACAACACCCAAACAGCAGCGACCCTCAAGACTCAGCACAAATCAGCGCGCCGCGCCGCGGTCACGACAGTCTGAATGCCCTCTGTTTCCAACACAAAGGTTTGAAACCGTGCTGTTCTATATAAGAAAAGGAATCTGGAGAGGGCACTCCATCACATGTAGAACCATTTACAAAGAGCACAGCTATGAAGGGCAGTTGTAGGGCAACTGCAGCAGTCCTCAATTGTCAAGAGTTTCCTCAATGGCCGCGGAGGAAAAGCCATGGCTTTGGATGCCCTTTGATTTCCCAATCTCCGGTTGTCCATCATCAATATCAGATATGGATAGATATGGTATACCAGTGGTGTCTAATTGAAAAACGAAATTAGACACCCCCCCCAAAAAAAAAAAGGGGAATGAACTCTAGTCTCTACTATTTTGGGAGAGGTTTGGTAAGAGGGCGAAGGGATTACTCATGATTTCCCTATTCATTCCGTCACCCTTTCATCATCAACAGCCCAGAACTCCTGGTTCAGATGGTGAACCATTTTAATGGATATTGCGATATGTGGTGTTAAAAGTCCATTTTCATACATGGAGTGTCATCCCATTTGTGTAGCTTATACACCCATTTTGGTTGATTGCACCCCCATACCCACGTAGGTGTTATTCTCCGACTCATGTGCAAGTGCTTGAGCCTCAAGCTATTCAGCTTGCAGCAGTAGCTTGCAGTATTCCCACCGAAATCAAACAAGCTTACACCCGAAGTTGCCAGGTAATAGCATGTAGTAATGTAATAGCCAGGATTTGTTCTGGGCGAATAATCTTCTGTGGCACCATGTTGGTTTTTGAGCGGAGCTCTAACCAGATGCAAAGGTGTGTCAAAAAGTCAAAATTAACCACCTGCAACTTGGATGAATACTTTTTGACTTTGAAAATGACGAAAGCTTCGAGATTGGAGGGATTTATGTAAAATTCAAGCTATGCCCAGACCTTTTCAGCGCTTTCAGTCTGGCGATCCCTCAGGCGATCCTTCAGAGTCTTCAGCGTCCACTCGATACGATGCAGAAACATCTGCGCGCGAGGACGGAGCATCACGGCTCACGTACCTCGACACGGACAACAGTGGAACTTCTCCCCCTTGTGCAGCACCGGGGGCAGGGTGAAGTCTATGCAATAGACATACATACGCCTATAAATACCTTATATGTATGCATGATATGAACGGGTATGCATGCATGTGTGCTGGTATGTCTCTATGTGCGTCTGTGTGTCTGCATGCATGGATGGAGGGACAGACACAGCTCGACGGCTCGGCGCACTTCAAGAAACGCAGAGTCTTGTCATCCCTCATCACCAAGCAAAGAGCGTTTGGGACTGCTGGCAAATTCACCTGGCAGATTCCATTCCGCAAAGCCTTCGGCTTTGAGGCTTGGAACTCAAGGTGTCACTGGTTGCTCTCACTGTCAATAGAGAAATCTGCTGCATGTCTTGGACTTCCGCATTGGTGTCATGGGGGCAACATGTTTACTGCGCTGCCACGTTTTTGCGCAGCCAGCTTTAACATCAGACCCTGAGTCTGCACTGATCTTCGATGGGCTAAATGGATGCAGCAAGAAGCAAACTCTGTGAAATCTGGTCGAAATATCCTGAAACAGATGCAGGCTTGGACATCGCTTCGCTGCATTTCCAAGTTTAGAAAAGTTGATATGAAAGCTCGGCAGCTTTCTTTGAAAGCGCCTTTCTTTGCACAAGCAAAGCTAGGTGAGGATCATCATGACCATATAGTACTTGCAGAAGGAGCATACCTAACTGCAGCTGTGAGTAACGCGTTCAGCTACCGGTCTCACAACATAGTGAAACCGAAACGTGCAACTTTGGCACATCGGCAGCATCGGCAGCATCGGCATCGCCACTCAGGACGCCGAAAGATCCAAACCTCGCGGACACAGAAAGGGTCGCAGGACTGGGGAAGACAGTGACATCGGTGACAGGGCGACTGGGTTCAGGGCGCGAGTTCAACTTTTTGGCCGTGAGGCCTCCATTTTTCACGAAGAATTCTGGGGAAAGGTATGGAAAGGTCGGAATTGGGGGATATCCCCAGGTACTCTCCCCTGTGAAAAAGGGGACGCTCATCCCCAAGTTGCGGTACACAAACCACTGGTGAGTCGCAGTCTGAGTCTGTGGCGGATCTCCGAGCTGGAAGGCCAGTCCACTTCAAGATCCTGCCAGCTACCAGGAAGACTTCAAGGAAAACCCCATTTTTTGCATATTAAAACTGTATTCCATGAAAACTTCAAACGTTTGATGGTAAAATCCGCTTGATGGTACAGCTGATGTTTGGATCAATGATTTCATGGTCATGGTTTCGTGTGTGCCCACGTATCAACTCAGCGAGATCGGCTTCGTCTCCCCAGCAGAAAACGACGTGCCGGTGCCACGAAACCCACACGAGCAGGCTGCGTAAAGCCAGCGAAGCGGGGATCCATCCTCGAGACTCGAGACGAATTTCGCAGCACAGCAGCTTCAGCACGTCTGCGTGAACGATGCTGGAACTGAGAGATGCTGAGGTGCCGGCTCTCTCAAATCCCAGCCCTGCATTTGCTCCTACAGGAAGATGTTCGGAATCCAGTCCAAAAATCGTGTGCCCAAAAAATGACCATGGACCCAAAGTTAGATGATATGAATCGATATGAACCAACCCGGATAGGAGCTGTATCCATATGGAGCCATAGTCATAGTGGCCATCTGTCCTGCAGGCATCGCACCAGATTCACCACCAGCTCATCCGGGAAGGCCGCAAAGGCTCGGACAAAGGAGCAGCCGATGGAGGACACCTCCACTTGCAAAACCACCGCGAAGCGCCTAGCCACAGCGGACCACAGCGGACCACAAGGACCACAGCGGCCCGCGGTTTCCATCACATGCGTCGCGATTGAACCCGGAGTCAGGATGAAATATGATGAAATCAGGAAATCTGCTGGGCATAGAATGACACGGGATCAATTTCGAATTGGCAATTAGAGTCTGCCGATGGTCTTTGGATGTCTTTGGAAAAACTAGAGATGATGGGAAAAAATGCAGGCTGGCCACATGCTGGGCATCTTCAGATTGAAGCTGTATCCATCCAATTTCACCTGTATCGCGGAGCCGTTTGCAGGAGAAACACCCAGAAAATCAGGGCAAAAGCCCATTTTCGTTGCCGAGAAAAATGGATGGCAGTTGATCCAAAGGGCCTCCCAAGGATCCAGATCCAGGGCGAGTACCAAAGGCAACGGGTCTTTCATTGCCTGGCCATCCAAGCTGCAGAACTATGAGACGCTGAAACTTCCAGGAAGCTCCAGTTTCATAGCCATTGTTTCGGTTTGGAGACCGATTTCATTGGATCAAAATGAGAGAACCATGTACCATCTGGTTATGACTAACATAGCCATGGAAGCCATGGCCCATAGTTAAATGGATGGTTTACCGTTCTTAAAAATGGGTGGATCTTTCCATATAATTCACCATTTTCCCATGGTTTTCCCATGGTTTTCCCATGGTCTTCCCATGGTCTTCCCATTAAAAAATGGTGGGTCTTTCCATGGCAAACAGTTAGAACCAGAGGGTAGCACCAGAGGACCTGGGCGTGGCAAAAAAAAAACTTCCACCGAGGTGCTGAATGAACGGCAGAAAGGAGCCATCGTCTGCCCAGCAGTCGCCACAACGCGCCTTGAAAGGGCGAGTCACAAGAGTGGCCCTAACTTGAAAGCCCCAGCAATGGAAACATCCCTGGAAGTCATTACGACTATACTGGTAATCTGACCAAAACTCCCTTTTTTTCAAACGTCCATGTAGAATTTCACATGGATTTTCCCAAGATGATTTTGAAGCCACGATCTTCTGATTCGCGATAGGTTCGATAGGGATTTCCATGGATTTCTGCCATCCTGGATTGCCGGAGAGGACCCAAGTTTCCCGACGCCGCCAAGAAGATTTTTGGTTCGACGTGACCTCAGGACATGTCGACGTCGTAAAACCCTCACGACATAGACCCAAAAAGCCTTCATCCCAGAAAGGAAAACGTGTTCCAGTCCTCAGCAGGGCCATGTTCTACGATTTTAAGTGGACGGAGGTTCATTGCAAGCAAACTCATTCCAAGACTTCCGACACATCCTGGGCTCTACACAGCTCTCAGAAGATAATCGCAGAGGTATGGGCTCAACCTGGCCCAAATTCAAGGAATTTAGCTGCCAGGATGTTGAAGTACATGAGCCCCTGACAGTCTGACAGTAATAATATGTATGCGCATATAAGAGTACAATGAAATACACATACATGTATATATGGTCCCGTCCTCCGTCTCTCCACCCCCCACCCTCCCCCCCCCCATGGGTTGGGTCCCCAGGTAGCAGCCCCAATTCCCTTCTATTTGCAAGCTATTGGCAGTATTTCTGAGGTCCAGCTTCGTATTTGCTAGGTCTTTGCAGCATTTCTGACTACCAGCCTCGCATATACTAGGTACATGCTACCTTTTAGGCGACCTACGTAGCACACACACTCCTTCAAAGTA
>Ga0126342_10019527_pt1 | contig 11500 bp, 9 predicted proteins | sample Cyp1metagenome_FD_92528 | JGI IMG/M metagenome (GOLD analysis project Ga0126342, IMG submission 92528) | Coral microbial communities from Lord Howe Island, Old Settlement Bay, Australia - Cyphastrea 1 metagenome | ecosystem: Host-associated > Invertebrates > Cnidaria > Coral ... | reverse complement strand
TATAGACGACTATCCATGAATGAACCCGGTGCCTTTGAACCTTTTGTGGATAACATTGAATCAATTTTAAAGCGTGAGATTGCAACGCCGATCATGTACGAGCATTTGAAATACAATGAAATGTCGCCTACGCGAACCAGAAGATATTTGGAACTTTGAAAAATGCCTACGCCAATCCTACGCAATCCTTACGCCAGCCAGGTAAAACCACACCAAAAGCAACATCCAGTTTAACCTCTAGATAAACTTATATTTTAAAAAAACGTAGCTCAGTTGGCTTTCAGGTCGATCTGGCATTTTTTTCTGCAACAGTCATTAACTCTCATCAGTCTGACACGATCCAAATGGCGTCAGTTCCTGCTGCAGCATTCTCTTAGGAGTCGCCTGCTGAGCAGTGCTTGAGGTAGCCATCAAAAAAATGACCATGGAATTTGATATGTAATGTTTTCAACCTGGTTTCAACCAGGTCTTGATGCCGAAAGTGAGGCAGCGACAAACGAGCGAAAAGATCAGCATGCAGGCAAAGAATAGTCCGGCACGTTCCAGTCTGCGGATATGACACAGAAAGAAGGTCATTAGAAGGCAAGATCCCATGATTCCAACTGGAAACACGGTTGCAAATAGTGTGATCACAAAATTCTTCATGTCCAAGCAATGATTGCGGAGCACACCACGAGTAATATTGCAAACAGTGACTCCCAAGTCTATGATTGCAGGGAGAGTCAGCCAAATGGTCAAACCATACAATAAAGAATTCAAGGCTCGAAAATGCCATAATTTTTGTGCAGAAACAATTTGGTAGGCCGCCATGTCCATGAAGCTCCATAGGATTGGAACCGTGACTCCAAGAACCCACTTGCTGGTGAAAACTCCATGAGTCAGATCCCTGCTCACGATGTCCAGAACCTCTGAACGTACTGTTTCCTCGAAAGCTTCTTGGCTGCCAAACCACACATTTATACATTTCTTCACCAACAGCCGGTCACAAAGATAAGGATTCCCTGATTCATTCACATGGTTCTGCTCGCAACAAGTGGACTGCGCGCGATCAAAAGAGATCACCTTCAACTGCTGCTTCATGGTCTCCAAATCTTGGAAGTACCTTCTCAAAGTGCCTACAAACATGTATATAGTGACCAGGCCGCCCAAGAAAATCAGAGAAACAAGAGGGGCATAGGTCATGATCCCGCCACTCACAGCTCCCCCCAAAAAGGTTAGCGGAAGCATCACCACAGAAGAAGTGATGAACATTGCAATGGAAACAGGCCCGAGAAGGACTGGTCTGATGATCAATTCCTGTTTCGTCGTCTGAGCCTTTCTGCTTTTTAAGAAGGCTGCAAGTTCAAACAAGCACCACATCCGCTCTGTCCAGGTTGGATCCCAAAGAATGAGCATCAAATCAGACTTTTTCAGCAGCCCAGCCAAGCTAAAGATGGCTTGAGTTTTCAGTGTCAAGTCTTTTTCATGAATACAATTTTTGTCCAAGAACACCCGATCTTGAGGCCGCCAGAACAGCATCGCCATAGAAGTGGCCAAAAAGCCAAAGCACAGCGACCAACGCGCGTAGCCAACGCCGTTGGATTCGATCCGGTACCAGGATCACAGCTGGGGCCCCGTTGTAAAAAAATCGTCAAGGTCATGATCTTTCCCCGGTGACCCCCACGCCAAGAATGGCTCCAAAAGGTGGAGATCTTATCACTTTTCTCACTCTTGAAGTACAGGTCACCGTCTTTTCCAACTCGCAAGGCTTGAGCGCACCGCTCAAAAGCCCGATATGCAGGTGTTACCCTCAAAACCTCAGGATTGATGACATCCATCTCGGAAAGCTTCTCTGCAGCCTTCAAATGCAGTGCCTGCCTGTGAAGTTCTGTCTGATCTATCTCTGTCTGTGATTCTGCACTGTCACCAGAGTCACTGGAGCTGCTGATCCTGCTGACCAGAGCAGACGTCTCGTCTATTCGGCCATTCGCGTCAGGACGCAAACCACGATCGTCAGGCACAGGAAGATCAGGAGGATCAGGATCTGGAAGTGAAACATTCGAAGTGTGGCGTTCATCTCCTGGCCGTCCAAGTATCACCCCGCGTGGAGTGATCATCTTTGCTTGAGCCACTCTGACTCTTGCTGCTTGAAATTGATGTATAGGAAATGAACAACTCCCATGCATATTTAATGTGACAGAACTTTGATATCCTATCATAGTGCTGCGAGCTGTCAGAGAGCAAGAACATATGCCCAGTATTGTTTTTGGAATTAATGATCGTACATGTAACCAAGGGCCAGAGTTGCCAACAAAACTGGATGATTATTCCATGAACGAGAATCATGGAACCCAAAATGGACGGTCTCACTATGAACATGCCGGAAGCTGGTTTGCATTGTGATTGATGGTCTCTGCAAACCATCATTTGCCAGGTTTGGCTGTCCAGAGTCGTTAGAAATGGCTTACATCGAACTGATTCGTGAAAGATTTATGGCTTACATCGAGTTGATCCCTTAGGGAAAAAACATGAAAAAACACAACTCGGCTCAAAGCCAGAATGAAATGCGCGCACCACCTGGGTTTGTCTGAAAATAATTAGAATACTTACCCCATTCATCCCCATTCCATCCACCGATCCTTTTCCCAAAAGAGCCAGACTTTGGGTTAGCCCATTTTTCACACCCACAACTGGCGATATCAAGTTTCTTGTCCGCATCTAGGCCTTCAAAGATTTTCTTCCTCAGCAACCACAGATTCAACGATTTCTCATAAGGGGCACCCCGGCACATAACGATCATGTTCATGGGGAAATTGTGTGATAAACCATGATAAGCCATAGGGTTTGGGATTTTCATGGATTTTCAAGATGTGACACTGATCATGGCCAATCTTGGATACCCTGCAAACCATTAAATTCTTAGCTGGTGAACGTAGATAATCCCATTGATACCAAAAGACTTGTTAGGATCCAGGATTAGAAACTCTAGCCATTTCTACCCATCCAGTCGATTGACCTCGTGATAAACATTGATAAACCATGGGGTTTTGATGGCTTTTGAGCTTACAAAAATATCTCGACGCTCCAATTTTCTATGACGCCCAGGGACAGTTTCTCCTGGCTCACCTCGGCCGTCGGCTGGTTGGGATCGTTGGGATCATCGGGCGGGATACTGCAGCGTTTTTTACATGTATATGTGCATATAATGGTTAAATGTTATCTATATGTACATGGAGCATATGGGATACACTCAAAAACTATGTATAAATATAAACAATGATGTATCTAAATATAAATGTTAAACCAATATACTATATACCCTGCCCTTCCAAAACCGAGAAACTCACCAGGCGTGAGTTGTAAACACCGGTTTTACCGGGTAAAACATGGTAAAACATGGTAAAGCCGGGTTTTGCCCTTTTCACTGCAGATTGTAGCTGGCTGTTGTTCTTGAAGATCCACGAGGTATGTTGAAGTAGTGGGCTGGTATGTGCGGCTCTTTCGATGGGACTGCCCGATCTTAATGGTCCGACTTCTCTGCGCGTCCATGTTTTTTTTTGAAATAAAATGTCAAAAAGACGTGTGAAAAATATCAGCACAGTTAGGTGGCTCGAACCCGCGTTTCAAAACATGGGTTATCACGGGTAAATCATGGTTACGGGTAAATCACGGGTTGTGGAAAGTCCCGGTTTTGTACAGAAACTGCCCCAAACCAGGGTTTTGGGTGCAAATCACGGTTATATCACGGGTAAATCACGGTTATAACACGGGTAAATCATGGGTTTGAGGTTGGAAGCAATCCCCACCCGAGATTTACCTAAAAAACATTGAAAAAAAACATGCAGCCGATTAAATGTTATCATTTCCGGTGGAGTCTACAAAAAAAATCACGAAAAGAGATTGCTTCAAACAGCACCCACGCTTGTCAAATTAAATGAGCAGAGCCTTACTAATGTCAAATTCATTTGGATCTCTTCACATCCGCAAAAAATGGTGTAAATCTAGGGTTTTGGCCAAAAACCGGGTTTTCCGAGGTAAAACCGGGTTTTACCTTCCATTGCCCGTCAAGACCGAGGTTTACTCACAAACCCAAGAAATTTCCAGGGTTTGGAGGTATAGGGTATATACCAGGATATTATTTATTTTATTTATATATATTTATATGTGTGTGTGTCATAAATTATGATTATATAATGTATGTCCAAGGAACAGGCGTTTTGAGGCCTTGTAGTTCCCCAACTTCCACCGCCAGCTCTCGAAATTCCGTCCAGGACAGGCCATTATCGTCCTCTGGCGAACTTGGAGAAATCCATAGGAATCCATAGAAATCAACGGGATTTATGGAAATTCATAGGGGGTTTACTATGATTTACTATAATTTCATGAGATATATGATAGTTACATATTTAGTTACCCTCCGGTAATCTATCAATTTGCTGTGGAACATGGATGAAGATGGACCATTTGAAGAGAATTTACGTATAAACATTGGTGATGTTCCAGAACTATCTTAATTTACGGGCCAACTAAACTATATATCCTAAACCTAAACCCCATAAGAATACGAATTCATCTTGTGACATGTTCTTTTGGCTTGTGCTGGTGTTGTCTTGAATCTTGAACAATCCACCATTTTTTTCGCAGGGTTCATCAACTGAACATAGCATTGGCCTTCCCAGTCTCTACAACAAGTTTAAGGTCATTTGACCATGATTCCCCTTATATGCTAACCATTGTTCCTCGTTCTACTTCATTTGTCAATCAACAGTGCTGGTTAAATCATGTTAAATCCCTATCACATGTCATCACTGGCTACCGTGTAACCTATACCCCCAGAGATATCAATAAATCCCTACGAATCCCCACCAAAAATATCCAGATCCATCTGTCCTTGTCATACTTCCTCCGAAGCTCTTTCAGCTTTTCATCCGAAATCGGCTGAGCATTGCCCATGTGATTCGTTAGCACTCCATCTTCAGCATGACTCGCTGTCGCAGCAACTTCATCAGACGCGGGTTTCTTGGCTGTGTATTGTGCAGTCAAGTGGGGGCTCCTGGAACTGAATATGCAAGTTTTATATCTTTACAAACATGTATGACCTGAGACGGGCAAATGAGGACATGAGAAAATTACACCACATCATGGAATATCATGGCACATCATGCAATATCCTCAATATATGAATCAATCAACTAGTAACTAGTCACCAGCAAACTATCTTGCAAACTTTTTAAATTCCCACAACGTCAATGTACCTGTGGCTTCATGGACCCATGGACCCTGAGCCGAAAGAAATACACGTTCCGCAGTCTTGAGCCACTTCAGATCAGATAACCATCCCGGTAGCCCATCTGGCAGCTGGCAGCTGCCCCAATCTTTACCATCATTGGAGACTGGTCCTTGGCCCAATGGCGTAAAAAAAGCAAACAAACACCCTGGAAGACTAACAGGGAACTCCAAACTTGGCCATTTCCAACAGGAACAATCCCAGCATCACACCTCACCACACAGCCCGCGCCTTCCGATGCTCCTCAGCTAGTCTGTTGGGACCCTGAAGTACCTGGACCCAGGGACCCAGGCTCTTCGGTGGCTCAATGAGAATATGGGATGCTTAAGGTGGAATGAATGGCCCATGGTTGATGCGAGGCTTGGCACTTGCGGCAGGTTGGGCTGATAGTTCAAACGCAGCTGTTGCAACGGTGACAACGAGGAGAGCTTCCTGCGGCAAACAGAAACCACGTGTTTGTGGGGAAAAAATGTCCAGGACTTACTGTCTATAAGCTATCTTACATCACATATCTTTAGCTCAAAATGTCCAGGTGTTCAGCTAATGGATATGTTGATGTTCTGGGTTGCTATTCTTCAAAGGCAATCCAGGCAATCCATTGGGAAATCCAGCCACAAACAGTGCTTAAATAAATCAGACATTCACCATTGGGTGGTATAAACAGTATAAACCATCCTCCGACGCAAGGTTTAATGCTGGGTTTATACACCAATCTGCACCAGTCTCCTGCGGTAGAGCCGGAAATAGCCACTTTGGACCTTGAACCGTTCCACCTGCTGGAAATCGCTGGCCGCCGGGCACTCAGTGGGATCTTATGGATCTTAGCGAACACTGTAGAAGAACACCAGCGTGAACTTGTTGGCTGCCAAAAATCATCTGTAAGGGAAGCTAGACATAGCGAAAAAACAAAAAAAAACAAGATTGCCTTCCAAGAATCTGGAAAGGATGTGTCAAACTATCTCAAACTGTGGCAGTTTTGTGTTGCAGTATGTTGTACAACGTGCGTCATCCCCATGCTTGAAGCAGTTGAATGTGAATCAACTGGGATGACCCCAAGGTCATGGCACATGAGGAAGAATCATATATACACACATGTATTGTACACACTAATATATGTGCGTGTGTGTGTGATTATATATATATACAGTTTATATACACATGAAAAAATCGATCTAACTGTGCAGTTGAATAGACCTTGCCAATTTACTGGTCTTTCATCCACCGGCTTGGAACGACTTAGCCAGAAGCCATGGAGAAGTCACGTTTCTGGGTGACGGCGCACATGGAGGGGCGGGACTGTTGTAACTTTTGCACATTTTTTTGGGGGGTGCAATAGCGTCCTGTGGTCTGCGTTGTCAATAACGCTTTCCTGCTATGTTGTAACATCTTCGTCAAGTAACTTGCAAGACGTTCCTGATAGGTTGTAACATCTTCTTATGAAATCATACATCCCACGTACCCTCTCTTCAAGGAAATTCAATGCACATGGAACAACAGCTGCCTTGATGAAACGCTGCCTAGTATGGCAATGGTTGCACGAAGTGTTAGCTCCTGGCTACTCCCTATGGATCTATGGGATCAGTTACAACAACAGAGTTGGACTATGGCGTCTCGCATGAAGATGAAAAAAGAGTGACGATCGTCCACTTCCAGAAACTCTGAAAGCGCCGCACTTCTACAGGCGCCGTAACCACGTTTTTCTATCTTGGATCCCATGATGGTGAATCACGGTTTATACAAACAAATCGCATCATATACTGGGTGATTAAATCATTGTAAATATCATGACATATCAATAGAGTTACATCCAATCATCTTCAGTATCACTACAATAGTTTCATTATCACTATCAAACATAAACATATTATATAATTAATGAACCCATGGATCTTCATGATAAATCAGCCATAGTGATTTTCTTCATACCCTCCGATAAACTAACATAGCTAAATGGGAAATCATCATCTTTAGTAGGTAAATCAACTATTTCTATGTGCAATTTTCAGTAGCAAACTGTTAAGTTACCAGAGGGTACTAATGTGGGTAAAGCAATAATAAACCATCGCCCAAATCACCATAAATAGGTGCTATAAATCATTCCCAAATGGGTGGTTTATTGTTGTTTTACCCACATTACTAATAACACGTTACTCAGCCGTTCTTCACGTCCACCTGTGGAGAAGGGCGATTGTTCTCCTCGCATTCCTCCAGCAGCTCTTCCAGCAAAGCTTCATAGCCTTGGGATGGCGCCGGTATAGGCTATGCTATGCTGATGGCCCTTGAAAATAGTTGGTGTACCTATGTGTACCTACTTAAAATGTGATTTACCTACTCCATATGGTGTTGTTGGTGTTAATCTTTCTCTGGCTGAATTATGAATAATTCACTAGACTGAAAATAAAACTGAAAAGGCCATTTGGGGATGATTCTCCTTACTAACCATCGTTCCAGTGACGTCACAGTGAGGTCACTATAATTGATCCAGATTTATGTTGCATAGTTATGTTGCATTGCCAGATATTGCCAGACTGTAAGTGTTGTGGATGATGCAAGGCAAAGTTTTGGAAGACTTACCTTCGCAATCCTGGCATTTCCAGAGAACATCATAGCGCCCACACCAAAAAAAAAAAAAACATACATACACCCCCAAATGGGTTTGTGTATGTTTGTGTGGAATACGGTGCCGCAAAATCGATGTTTGATTGCTTGAGAAAATCGTTGTCCTGATCTAAAATGGAATCATGTTTTGAGCACTGGTATGCCCTTTGTTGGAACAAACAAGTTGGTTATATAGATAATTGCCTTGGGGTGCCTAGAGTTTTGATATTTGGTATACGTGAATTGATCTATACATATGCGACTTGCACCACCAAAATGGTTGCTGCAAACATTGCGTATGACTTACCATTGGATTTGGATTTGGGGGGTTATCATTCTGACTCACGTTGGATCAAAATAACAGGTTAGCACAGGTTGGCATTAGTCCCATCCCTCTCTATAATCCTACACCACTGTTTTTGGCACGCTATCGTGCTTACTGAACAACATGAACAAACCTTCAACATTCCATCAAGGTTTCTGGCAAGTGATGACGACGTCCTGTTGAAAAACACAGGTAGGGTTCATTTTGCCACAAAATCACTGAGCCATGGTTCAACAGGGGTGGCCATTCTGGGAAAATAACCATTCTTGCGACGATCTCCGAATATGGGATCCACGATGATCCACGGCTCGCAACTGGCTTCTAACTTACAACCGCCTAGAAGCCTAGAACTGGGATATCATAGAAACTGTCATGGATCATACGGCACTTGCAAACCATTCCATTCATCAGGGATCCCTCAGAGTATGCAGTTGCAGCGTCCAATGGCCATATTGCCATCCATATGGCCATCCATTCTACAAATCAATAGCTATATATTAATTGCCTTTTCATCATAGCAAACCTCATTATATGATACCTACTCTATCGTGCTTATGTATGCTTCGGTAATAAATGCAGCAAGTCTAGCTACTCCACGTTCATGCTAACTACTCATAACTACTCTAGAAAAGTAATATATAATAAATAATTCCACTAATTAGTGATAAATCATGAGTAAAAAAACAATTCTATCGGAAATTGGGGAGTTCATGGGATTTCTCTCTCTCTCTCTCACCCTCTCTCTCTCCATCGCCTTCTGGAAGAGTTCAACAAAGCTAGTAAAGCTAAAGGCGAGCGGAAAAAAAAGAACATCTCCACCAGGGTAGCGTCAGCTAGAATTATAGTATCACCATGGCTTATAACATCTTATAACTATATATATATAACATTATAAATTGTACTAGTTATTGTTGACTTGGTATAACTACACTTAGCCATATCAAGAACTTGGGGAGTGACAGGCCACCGAACCCTCAAAGATGACCCGCAGGGAATAGCTGCGCGAGGCCCTCAGCGGCAGATTCCCTATGAACGACCCCTGATTTGGTTGGTTCATGCTTATTCTTTTATAATTGGGAATATCATGGATATTCTGATTTTCCATTAGTTGGATAATCATCTAACATCTAGAGCTTTCCATTATTGTTGGAAAAGCATGGAAAAGCATCTATAATCGGGAATATCATGGATATTTATTAGAGGACTAGTCGGCAAATATTCGAGATACCCTCTGGTGTCATCAAACGTGGCTGGCTGGAAAGTCCTCAAAATATAGCTGGGAGGGTTTTCCAGCAAGCCACTTTTGATGACACTGAGGGTGTTCATCTTGAAGGGACATATGGGGGGTTCAATATCAGAGGGATGGGCCTCATACCTATATGACTTAAGTTTAGTGGATACCCTCTGGTAATTTAACGTAGCTATTGAAAATGGCCATTCAGTTCGTGGATTTATCCATTAAAAATTGTGATTTTCCAGTTCGCTATGTTAGTTTACCAGAGGGGGTAAACGCTAGAAATTCAAATTTGAGATATTCCCCCCATTAAAAATGGTGATTTTCCATAGCTATGTTACCCAAACGGGGCATTTTTGGGGAGTCTGAAGGGTGACCCGGCGCAAAGTGATACGACTCGGTTTCTGGTCCGACCCATGTGGCCGGGGGATGCTAAAAAACCCACAGCACTAGAACTGGCAAATTCCCGTGTTATTGGTCTAACATAGCGATGTTTATTAGCTTTACATTAATATACATACCATGGCCCATGGAAATAATTAAACGATTTACCTTCTAAAAAGGGTACCCTCTGGTGAACTAACATAGCAATGGAAAATCACCATTTTTAATGGGAAAATCCACTATAAATAGCCATTTTCCATTGCTATGTTAGTTCACCAGAGGGTAGGTGATCATGGTTTTTCCATAGCTCGTCATCAGCCAACCACCGCCAGTCATCAAGTCATCTTCCCGGGACCCGGGCGGAGGCTTGCTGGCGGGTTCGCCCCAGTACCTGACGGGAATCCCGGATAAGGCTAACATATAACCCATATGTGTTAGACATGTATAACCCACCCACTGCACTGGGTATAGGTATGCCTTGGTTACTAACCACTTACTGGGATGCACATCTAAGAATGTAGGTAACAAGGTTTGATCCGATCTGAGTTTGATTGGAATAGAGTGTGGACCATTTTTTAAGCCCAGATTTTCAGTCTCAAACATCCAGAAATTTGGCGAATATTCCACCATCTAGATCAGCTTCATGATGATCATGCGAAGGCATCTTTGGAAACAGGGAACTGATCGAAACGTAACTTTGGTTCGTTTTAAGCTTCTCTACATGCACCGTGTCTTCTTACTGGTTCTGGTCATCTGGCCTCTGCGCACTATGCCCAACGTTGCGGCCATGTGGGGCACTGAAATGGACCAGGTTGGCGATACGTGTGTCCCCAGCGGCAATGCTCTCGAATCTGCAAGCTCGTTGCGATGAAGATCAGCCGTGATAGCCGTGGTGCTGGTGGGTCCGGAAGAAAGGGGAAAGAACCACGACTGGTTGGTGGTATACCTACCCCTCTGAAAAAATATGAAAGTCAGTTGAAAATAAAAAATGTTTGAAAATAAAAAATGTATAAAAATGTTGGAAACCACCAACCAGACTAAATTTCCAAACAGGTAGGTGTTTCTGAAAATTGGGGTGGCCCACAATCATGGGTTTCCATTTGGAAACCGATGAGACATTTCAGATTGACAACATCAGAATGGACGGGAGCAGCTTGACACTTCCACTGCCATTAGCATCCACCATGGCCCATGGATATTCCCCAGTGACGTCGCTGAGGAGCCCCCACTGAATCCCAAAGACGAAAGGCGTCGTCCTGGCCACCAGGTATCCTATGAGCTCTAAGGACTCATGGCCCCAATACTCCAGTTTCCAACCAAGGATCCAAATTTTCTTGTTGATTTGTAGGCTGTGTCAATTACATTACATAATATATATATATATATACAATTAAAAATATATAAGTACATGTGTGTGTAAATAACATATATATATATATATAAGTACATGTGTGTGAAAATAATGTATATATATATGTACATGTGTGTGTAAATAATATATATATATATATATATGTAAGTATATGTGTGTGTAATACATATATATATATATATAAGTACATGTGTGTGTGTCAATAATATATATATATATAAGTATATGTGTGTGTGAATCATATATATGTATATATATCTATATATAAGTACACGTGTGTATGTGTGTGTGAAATATATATATATATATATATATATATAT
>Ga0126342_10019526_pt1 | contig 11501 bp, 8 predicted proteins | sample Cyp1metagenome_FD_92528 | JGI IMG/M metagenome (GOLD analysis project Ga0126342, IMG submission 92528) | Coral microbial communities from Lord Howe Island, Old Settlement Bay, Australia - Cyphastrea 1 metagenome | ecosystem: Host-associated > Invertebrates > Cnidaria > Coral ... | reverse complement strand
TGGCTCAAGCGTATGGAGAAAAGGGCTGCTTCGCGTGACTCTGCATGGCAATCGTCGGCTACCGGTAACAAGGGTACTACCTGATCGAGATAACATCCGGAACAAGGATCAAATTGTTCACATGGGAATATAGTCAAACTATAAAACTTGCGGAGATATCATGGGGGTAGCAAACCCAAGTGGGGTATAATAGCAATAGTTACAGTACTAGTGATGTTTGGGGATATCGAATGAGTGGGGTATAGTACTGATAATTGGGGATTCAAACCAACAAAAAAAATTGGGGGTATACTGCGATCTGTCATGGGTATTTCATGGGGGGAAGCCGCAATTTCAGATACTTCATGGGTATTTAATCAACAATACGGGGATACGGGAACTATAATGGGATATACGGTGGATGGTTGCGAAATCCTGCACCAGTTAGTAGGTGGTTGATCCCATTTTAGGGTTGAAAAACCATCCTTTTGGTGATGCAGGATTTCGCAACCATCCACAGTACATTGGGCCAGAGGAATGACATTTCGTGGTATGATCTGGGGAAACCAACTGGTCATAGCTGATATAGCAGGTCGAGCTGTTGTACCCGGGAGGGGTAGCCAGGATTTTTTCACGTAAGGTCACCATTTTGAATGAACGGTAAATCGTCATTTTTATGGTGATATGAACATATGAAAATGGTATGAACTCATGATTTTTAAATGGCCCAAATGGTATATCATCATCATTTTTGGGCCATTTTCCATATCTGAAAGGGACCCATAAAGTACGGACCTGAAATGAATAGATCATGAACAGCATCACCTTGATTGAGGGGTTGTATTTTTTGGGAATGGAATTACCAAAGAATCCCGAACGTCTTGGAGAAGCCGGATGGGAAATTTAATCTGGTGTGATGTATACATATATATATATACTCGATTTTTGCAATTGATGTGATAAAATCCTAACTCTCATATACAGAATGTGAAACTTCTGCACGGTATCTGAGGTTGGCATGAAATCTATACTGCTATCCCAATGTAGCCTTCTGGTAAATTTTCACGTAGCTATAGAAACCATGGACCATTTATAGATGATTTACCCATTAATAGCATGGTGATTTTCCATAGTTATGTAAACGTTTACCAGAGGGTAATCATCAGTTTTCTTCACTGGTTGCCATTGAAATTCTAGCTCCCAGACATGCTTCAGTCTCCTATGATTCGTCCCTTGATAGTCCCATGATGATTTACCGTTCTATCGAAAATGGTGATTTTCCACTGGGTTATCCTATAATCTAACCGTGCGGGTTATCCCACTGGGTTATCCCATCATATCACTAGCAAAGGCCATGATATAATAATGGGATAATAATGGGCTAATTATCATGGGATAATATAATAATGGGCTAATAATGCATATTATCCCATTATATGATCACTATTAATGGGATAATAATGTAATATAATGGGATAATAATGGGATAACCCAATGTATAATGTGTTATATCCACATTTTTTGTTTTTTTCGATCACCAAAAAGGATGCAGGCGCACATTGCCACATTCCCAGCTGGGGGTCATGCCACCAGACCGAGGGATTTTGTACAGCACTACCAGCGAAATCTGGTGGGAATGGGTTCAAACCTATACCACATCTATTTCGGATATTTTCGGTTGAAGAATATATTTTCCGATATTTTCGGCTATTTTCGGCTTCACACTGTTCCCAAAGACCTTTAAGTACAAGGAGCATCAAACTCAGGGTCCTCACGGCAGACCTGATGGGAGATCACGATAGAATCGAAGTTCGCCTTGTTTACCTACGAACGTGGACAGTTTTCTGTCAGTGATGATGTTGAAAAAGTTTCGATACGGTACATTATATCTAATATACTACATACTACATACTATAGACTATATACTATAGAGATAGACTATATACTGTATCACTAACTGTATATTAGACTATTACAATATCTATATACTGTATATATACATATATATATACATATATACATATATATATATAATATAATATAATATAATATAATATAATACAATATAATGCAATATAATATTATATAATATTATATTATTATATTATATTGGTGTGGGTCAAACTCAGGTAGCCCTAAATTTTTGTCCCGTCCGTCGGTCCGTTGCTCTCGAAAGGTGCTGGTGAACTCGCTGCTGGATGTGTTCTGCAAACTCGGGGACATGCCCAGATTGGAGGCCCAAATCTCGAGGGATTTCACCCATTTCACCTTTGAAAATTTCATGGTGGTTTAATGCTGAAAAAAAATGCTGGTGAAACCAGGTGGTTGACTTTGGGATCTTTCCAGTTTTTCCAGTAGGCACACTGAAAAAAAATTGGGAACTTGCCATGATTTTCCGATGGTCATGACGCAGATCAAATGGGAACTTCGATTTTTTTTGGGAATTGACCAGCTTACTTGGATGTGGCCCCACTTGGTCAGTACTTAGGATCCGTGGTTACATTTCATCCATAAGCCATACCCTCTGGTAAACTAACATAACTATGGAAAATCACCATTTTCAATGGGTAAATCCACTATAAGTGTGCCATTTTCAATAGCTATGTTAGTCATTACCAGAGGTTAGTTCATCCATTTTCTTCCCACATCATCCAGTGGGGATAGTCCGGCAGGCGACCCTGGACCGCATGAGGGAGTACGGCATTCGAGGCTCCGCGGTGACCTATGGCACCATCGTCAAGGCGGGGGTCAAAACCATGGGAGACATGGATAGGATGCAGAAAAATGCTGGGTTTACTGTGGGTTTAGCTGTTTTTTACTGTGGGTTTCATGGGCAAGAACAAGGATGATTCATGATAATCTGGGTAAAATATAGAACGACCGTCACTATACATGTTGGACACTATCCCAAAATGACCCAGCATTTCAGGTTGGTAAGGTGTTTAAAAGAATACCCATGCACGATGGGCAAAAGTTCCTTTGAAGACCTTTTTGCGAAAGTCATCAAGGAATTTCGACCGAAGATTCTGTGGGGTTTTGAACTGACCAAACTGACCATTGTGAGTTGCGGCAAGTTGCTGCTGCTTCCATGGGCCGGTGTCCAAAGATGGACCAGGCATATGGACGAGCTGGCAACATTGATCGAGTGCTGCAGGCGTGACACTTCGCATTGGTTCACCGGAATTTTTTAACATCAACTTTGAAACATCAAATTCCACAGTGAATTCAACTCGGATTTGATAAGGCTGATTATAATCCAGTTTTTGATCACATTAATCCTAATGATTTCCGCCCCCAAATCTCTTAATTTCCTCAAGCAGAAGCAGTTCATGGCCACCATTCGTTGAGGCGTGGGAAGAGATGCAAGCGGAGGGCTTGGAAGCCAATGCTGTCCCGGGCACCCAGTGGCCCAGGATACCCAGGGTGATGGCAGGCTTCAAGGCCGAAATCATTTCGAAATTGGCAGAAATTGGACCTGAGAATCAGCGGAAAACCAGATCAGCATACTGTATATGTGTGTATATATATATAAATAAATAGAGGGTGACATGTGTCTATAATTGTGTATTTACATTCATACGTAGCTACATACCTAAGTTAACTCGTTGTCACAGAGGTTTAGTGATTCTGTGATTCAGCAGACTAAGAATAATGTCTGATGAAACCACTACAAGAACAGGAATTCTGAAGCATAAAAGGAGGAAACCTGTCACCATCGAACTCCTTATAAAAAACAATCTGTGGATGGATCAAAACCTATGAATTACCGTATGACCAAGGGGATTGATATTCATAATAAGAACCAACAAACAATTGGTGTTTGTGAAAACAACAGGTGTTTCTTCACGAAAATTCCCTGGGTCTTGACCCAATATCCAAGAATTTATTCATGAGCTCTCCCAAATCATTTTCCCTTTACATATCCCAAGAAATTTAACCTCTCCCAAATCATCCCAACTGTACCCCAGTATCCCAAATCATCAATTTCCAGCGATTTGTTCCACCAGAAGTATCCCAAATCATGGAAAAAAATCCAGCGTTTTTTTTTCCATCACAGATTTTCCAGCTACTCTCTGGTAATGACTAACAGTTTGCTATTGAAAATGACCCAGTCGAAATAGTGGATTTACATGGATTGACCTACTATAGATGGTGATTTTCCATAGGTTAAATTACCCGAGGCTATGGATGGTCCAATGGTCCAAAGGTCCGATGCTCCCAGGTGACCTATGGCTGCATGTTGGATGCCTGTGTGAAGTGCGGGCACCTCGAGAAGGCGCCTTTTTTTGTGAACGATTTCAGAGTGTTTCATGGGATTTTAACTGGGATTTTAAATGGGATTTTAAATGGGATTTCATAGTGTTTAGTGGGATTTTAATGGGATTTTCACGGGATTTTAAATGGGATTTCATAGTGTTTAGTGGGATTTTAATGGAATTTTCACGGGATTTTAAAGGGATTTCATAGTGTTTAATGGGATTTTTAATGGGATTTAACCATAGAAACATGATCATTGAATGGGATTTAACCATCATGTATGATATATATATATATATTTATTTTTCGACTGCCCATTTAACCGTGGGGATCTAATTGACAAATGATCGTTGATTGAGGGTTATGTGGTTGTAGAATATTTTATACTGTGGATGGTTGAGAAATCCTACACCAGTTGGTAGTTGTTGGTAACTATGAAACACGGTAAATATTGGGATGATAAGGAGATAAACCATCTACCAACTGGTGCAGGATTTCGCAACCATCCACCGTATGTTGGCAATCATCACAATCCATGAACTGGGAAATCCGTTCTCAACACTGGTTATTTCGCAATTAATGTAAGGGACGATCGGGTTGTGAATAGCGATCATTTGGCTATGCCCCAGAATTATCATCTTGGGAAACTGCTAATAAACCTAGTTTGTGCCTGCGGACTTTCTCAGGGCAGGGTATTTCTTGAAGGGACATCAGAAAGGACAGTAGTACTTGGCGCAGTTCCAGTGAACTAAGTGCTGATTTAACCAATTTTATGGGCTCATATGCCAACTTATGTTGGTTATTGCAATGGTCATATCAATAACCCCAGCTGCACCCTGAGAGCTAAGAAGCTAAGGGTCTTGGCTCTCACAATAGCTTGGACTGTACGCAGACCCGCGAAAAATGGGTGGAAATGCACGGGCGCCTGCTCGCTCGTACAGTTAGAACGCCTCATGATCTAGCCCTTTTGATGCTATCTTGAGGAGCCTATCTCGATGCCGTCTCGTTCGTTTCTGACATCCATGTACCTGGAGCCCGAAACAACCAGAAATGACGAGTGACTCTGACTGTTGAATATTGGAATATTGCACATGTTGGAACTGAACAAACCACCTGCTGGACAAATATCCTGCTGGAAATGGTGGAAATAGGAATGTCATGATAGCTGTTCACCACTTGCACTTGTGATGTATCATTCCATTTTTCATGGTGTATGAAACATTAACCCTTGATACAACTCCGATTTTCATGATGACCATTCCTCAAGGGTGTACAATTGGATCATAATCTCTATTTTTTACGGTGAATTCTAGGGTAAACTAACATAGACATGGAAAATCAACCATTTGTAGATCATTATCCCAAGGTTTCCCCATGGGTTTTCCGCAGAGTGGCAGACTGTGACAGGCCTTACACATCTTCGCCATCATGAAGCAGCGAGGCCTGCATCGAAATACCATCCTCTATGCCACTCTCATCAAGGCCGATGGGGCCGATGCCGATGGGAACTTCTGGATGCAAGTCATTGAAGTCATTACCATATGGCATCAGGCTATGGGAAACGATTCTGGGTATGAAAATATATGGGATATTTGGTTTAACATGGTTTAACATGGTTTAACAGATGTATGATACGATATTTGATATACTGACACGGAAAGATATTATGGATGTCACGGATATGAAGACATAGATGTTTTAGATCTATGGTGACGATGGTTGTCATTATCTATCCCCTGGCTTGGGAAAGAAACAAAGAAACCACACAGACTGGGAGATCTTGTGGGTTGAACTCAGGGCGCAATGCTGTTCAATTTGGATTCAATCCCTAAACAGAATGGATAGCCGGTATGGCAACCACACAATGGCAAAGGCAATGGTTGATGTCAACCAGAAAAGAAAGTGAAACTCGAAAAAAAGCCCAGAGCTGATGATTTTTCGGATTTCCCCAGTGATTTCGCCAGAGACTGCGGTTTTTTTCGCAACCAGCAGCTTGGGTTCCGGATTGTGGAACAACCAGCTCTGGTTGCTGGTGGCATCAGAAAAGAATCAATCATGAAGACTGCATGTTTGTCATGTTTGTTGCTCCTATCGCTCTTGTTTGTTGTTTATACTTCCATTTCTGCTGGTAAATCTGGTACAGTAACAATGCCTGGTGGTATATTAACAGACGCATTTTAAGTGCTTCAATCCGTCCGTGCGCTGGTCAAAGTCGTCATTCTCTGCAAGTCATCCCATGCGATAGTCACATGCTTTCAGGCTGATTCCATCCGGCCACGCAAACAACGAGAAGCCAATCGAAAGGTGTCCCCCATACATAAAAATATATATATATAAATATAAAACTGATAGAATACATCCATGCAAAAATTATAGAGGTGTCCGCCAAAAGATGCTCTTTGATATAGAATATCCTATTACTTGTCATAACAAACTCATGTGGAATTCAGCCAATGATAAACCAGTTTTTGCGGGTGATTTTACACAATAAACCTCTATTAGGGATAATTTATAATTTAGCTTTACCACATTACCCTCCAGTAAACCTTTACATATGGAAAATTACCATGTTAGGCAAATCATCATTTTCTATGGCCATGTTCAAGTTTGCAAACGTTTTTTTTCATCAGAGAGGTACCACTTTGTTGGTTAAGCTCTGCCGCAGCTCAGGGCTTTGCCAAGTCAAAGGATCCCTTGGCGGCGAAGAACTTGTACCGCGAGATGCGCTCCGAGCGCGTGCCGTTTCCTGGCAGCCAACAGCGCTCGCTGGGAGCTGGGGGCTGGGGGCGATGTCACGTCGTTATTTTCAAAGCAACGACGTTACCCTCTGGTAATTTAACATAGCTATGGAAAATCACCATTTTTAATGGACAAATCCACTATAAATGGCCATTTTCAATAGCTACGTTAAATTACCAGAGGGTAAAACATGAAGAGCATTTTTGGGTCTGTCTAAAAATTGAGGCATACAATTCATATAATTATGTTTATCAATTTTCTTCCAAGCTAGTTGATGATAAACCATCAACAAAAATGCCGTGTGGAGGGGCCAAAGATTGGATCCATATATGGGTGTATTCGCGGAGATTTTAACTTCTTTTTTGAGGATGTTTTTCTCTGTCTTTGTGGGTTACAGGTCACTTGACGTGGTCAAATGATGGTTGGGGCACGAGGAAATTCTGATGAGGAAGCTTGAAGAACTGCGAATATTTATAGTGGGAGTTCACCAACTGGTTGGTGGTTTGGAACATTTTTTATTTTCCATAATATATGGGATAATCCTTTCCATTGACTTTAATATTTTTCAAGATGGTTAAAACCACCAACCAGCCAACAAACAACGAGAGTATTGGTCAAAAATTCAAACCCAGGGGACTGCAAATTTGGTCAATTGGCAAAAAACTACACCATCCGATTCTTGGGTAAACCTTGACCTTACCACAGTGGATATCTACTAGTCACCTAAAAGTACATCTGTTTTCTTCGCCAAGATTGGCACTTTGTGATCCATGACCCCATAACTTTGACCATGGCCCATGAATTCTCCTCTTGGGAATCTGGGAATCTCGTTCGCAACCCGTTTTGGTATTTCGCGGTTGTATCCCTGCCGTGATTTGACCATGATATACCATCTGGTGATGACATTCACAGTTCGCCATGGAAAGATCCACCATGCTATCAAGAACGGTAAACCATCTATAAATCAATGGGCCATCCATACCATGGCTATGTTAGTCATAACCAGAGGGTATCCACATATTGATGAAATATGGGGGTTCAATGGGGATCCCCAGTCGTCACCATGGCTTTCAATACCAGTCGTCATGGTCATCCATGTCTTGGATGATGCAAGGGGGTACCCCCATGACAAAACGGACACCTCCACATATTGGCATTTATTGATTATAATAAAGTATAAGATAGATGGGATATATTGACTATAATATTTTGATATATAAATATATATGTAAATATATATATTGTATATATATATATGTAAATATTATATATATATATATATATATATGTAAATATTATATGTATATGTATGTAATTATATTATATTATATATGTTATATTATATATATAATATTGGTGAAATATGTCCATCGCCTCCAGGTGCAATGTGGTGGTCTTCAACAGCCTCATCGACGCCTGCGTTCGCGCCTGTGACTTGCAGGGGGCCGGTGAGGTGCCCGAAGGAACGGCGGAAGGGTGGGAAGTGACCTGAATTTCTGATGTCATGTGGTACACCTTGGAAGAAACACTGAAGATAGACCAAAAAAGGATAAAAATGGCCCTAAGATATGCCAATTTTGATCAATTTTGATGATTCCAAATCAAAGACCTCAGGATAAACCCACGATCTTCCCGGGTTTCTCGTTCCAATTCCCCCTTTTTTTTTCCTCCGCAGGTGCTGCAGGAGATGACAGCCACCAATGTTCGTCCCGATCTGATCACGTCGGTTTCCCCTGCGGGATGTGAGGGGCCTACTGACAAAGCTGCTGCTATGTCTGTTTACAGGGATTTCATCCAAGTAAAATCTATCATGAAAAAAGTGGGCAGATGTACTGCAGTAAACTGGGCAGATGTACTGCAGTAAAGCCAGTAAACCCCAACACATCAACCATGGCACACAATTCTGAAAAAATTGGAGCCTTCTATGGGGGTTTCACATGCCATGCCTCCAAGAAACGGGGTAAGACATGGGGTGGTGACCATTCAACATGTCGTGTTGGGCCGTTGGACAGTGGGGATGTGAGCTAAGCGTATGGGTCAACTGGTGAAACCCAAATTTGCAAAAAAAATGGATGTGAATACATAACCCCTCGAATATGGTAATGGATGGTTCTGACACATCCAAGTATCATACCAATATTGTGATATGTATATAATGAACTACACCGAGATGATTAACCATACTATCTCCCCAAGATTGGCAAAAGTTGGTCTGATTGTTGGCTATATATCGGCATTATATCCAGATTTCTCCGCATTTTATCCCCCATGTTGCTGGAAGTTTGTTTTTGTAACCCTCAAAGAGATAGAAACGTAAATCACGACCATTTCAGTGGAGTCTATTCGTTGGTTCCCATTCATTTACGCATTTCCCGGTGGTTGTATATGTAGAACCCCAAAAGAAATGGACCAATATTTGTAAAACATGTCTGGTTGGTGGTTTGGAACACGAACTTTATTTTTCCGTATATTGGGAATGTCATCATCCCAACTGACGAACTCATATTTTTCAGAGGGGTAGGTCAGCCACCAACCAGATTTCTTAACCATCATTAACCATCATTAACCATATAATAACAATATAATAACCATATAATAACCATATAATAACCATATATTAACCATTATTAACAGTATATTAACTACATATTAACCATCAACATGTTTGAAACCATGTTACCGGTACCAAGAAACCCGCTTCCCAGTCATTGTGAAAGCAGGATACGGCCGCAGGTTTAGCACCCTCATCAAGGGCTACTGCAGCAATGGTGAGCTCTCCAAGGCGAACATGAACATGAACTTTCGTGGATGCTTGAAGATAATCATATAATGATGTATGTAAATAAATGTATATATATATATAAATACACGTATCTTTACATATATACACATCATTACCTGTTGTATATCCAACTTGCTGCTTTCCAGCGGGCGCCCAAAAAGAGAGAGTCGGCCCTTAAACTTTCGCCTCGCGGCCGACGAGGCGATGCGACTGCAGGAAGAGCTTCAAGCACGACAACTGGAATGCGACGTGCGCGGGGGAGTCTGGTGACTTCTTGTGGTTTTGGTGTGTCTGGTGACCTCCGAAAAAAAACACATCTACGACCGGTGACTTCTTGTGGTTCCCAATTGGTGTGTCAGGTGACCTCCCAAAAAAAAGATCTCCGACTGTTTTTTTTTGGGGAAGACCTCCAGATTGCTGTGTCAAGACCTCCAAATTGGTGTGTCAATACCCTGCGATGTGAACATTTTGGCTATTTTTTGGGGAAGCGTAGGGTCTTGACCGATGATCTAATTTTCTTTGCACGCAATCGCCGAAACATTTGTCCGACTTGACCGACTTGCCAGCATTAGCTGCGACAGCGCCAATTATTTATTGTAGGTCATGATTTCGTGAGTGGCAAACGAAATTCCAACACTTGTCGAATTTGTTGAAGGGGAAGTTCACGGGGTTTATCCCCTATTCTTGGTGCCAAAAAAGAAGGTTTTTCCTGTAAAAAAATATCGCAAAACCAAGTCAGACTCCGCCGTGCAGGAAATCGTCTACAACTCCCTGTTGGAGGGCTGTGTCAAGGAGTGGCGCAACTCCTGCTATGGATGGGTGTTTTTTTGGAACCAAAAAACCTCGAAATTTTATTTCTCAATGGATTGAACATTTTAACATTTAAATATTTGCCATTTATTTTTTTTCCTTTTTTCGGGAGGATCAACTTTTTGGAGGTTAGGGACCTACCAGAATGTTCCCTGCAGAGTGAGATGCTTGAACACATGCTTGAAATGTTGTAAGCCCACTTCATCCACATCACCAGATCATGAATCTGAGATAAAACATGTTTCAGTTTTATATAATTTTAATATTAATCAAGATCATTACTGGTTGATCATTTAAAATATATACATAATATATGGGATAATCCTTCACATTGACTTTCATATTAATCTTATTTTCTTAGAATAGCATCAAGCCCTGCAGGCTGGGGACCTGCAGCTGGGGCTGCGGATGTTCTCCGAGATGCGACAGAAACACGTGCGCCCCAGCGCGGTCACCTTCTCGATCTTGGTGAAGGTGGGGGAATCCATGGGGAGCAGATGATATACGATATGTATATATGATATATATGTATATATCTATGTATATATATATATGTACATAATATAATAGAGGAATATAGCTACAATATAGATAGTTGTACATACATACGTACGTACATGCATGCATCCATTCATCCATCCATACATACGTACATGCAGACATCCATGCATACATACAGACAGACATCCATACATACATGCATACATGCATACATGCACACATGCACACATGCATACCTGCATACCTACATACCTGCATACCCTACATACCTGCATACCTGCATACCTGCATACATGCATACATGCATACATGCATAGATGCATGGATGCATAGATGCATAGATGCATAGATGCATAGATGCATAGATGCATAGATGCATAGATGCATAGATGCATAGATACATAGATACATAGATACATAGATACATAGATAC
>Ga0126342_10019525_pt1 | contig 11501 bp, 11 predicted proteins | sample Cyp1metagenome_FD_92528 | JGI IMG/M metagenome (GOLD analysis project Ga0126342, IMG submission 92528) | Coral microbial communities from Lord Howe Island, Old Settlement Bay, Australia - Cyphastrea 1 metagenome | ecosystem: Host-associated > Invertebrates > Cnidaria > Coral ... | reverse complement strand
TGTATGTAATGTATGTAATGTATGTAATGTATGTAATGTATGTATGTAATGTATGTATGTATGTAATGTAATGTAATGTAATGTAATGTAATGTAATGTAATGTAATGTAATGTAATGTAATGTATGTATGTATGTATGCATGCATGTATAAAACATAGATATTATATGAGAATTTGGTCTAAACCACTTACAGTACAATGCCTGAGATACACATCCAAGTAGTGGTACATCCTTGTCATCCCTGCAGGACTTGGACATTCTCTTTGAAAAAAATACCACTCCGCAGTCACGAAGTGAACACAACGGTGGCTTGGCTGACCGCTTGCTGAAGCGCAGCAGCAAGGAGCAAGCTCGAAGGCTCGACCAGTTACGCGCCCGCGCTGCTGTGATTTCTCCGCAGATGGAGCAAACCCTTGAGCTGGTGGATATAATGGATGCAATGCCACGGCTCCTGCAGTGAGGCTCCTTTTACGGCTTGAGGTTTGAAAACCAGAACTTGTTTAGATGGACTTTTTGAATGTAATTCTTCCATGGGATGATTCCCACCAATGCTTGAGGGCTTGAAGCCACCAATCAGAGAATTTCTGAATTTGGAGCCAAGCCAAACAATTTTTCTGATCCTGGCCTACCAGTGAAGCCCAGATGAAAGCCGAGTCTGGCTGATTCACTTCATAGTTTGGTGAAACTATCCACCCAAAGTATCTTACAGATCTAAATCGGTGGGAAATGCTGCAGGCGGCCTATCAAAATGCTGGCAAAACACCGGCAGGACGGCAGAATGGTAGATGCTTCCCACCTCTGCGGCTTGGGATCATCGTAATTCACATGTTGTTTTGACAGAGCTAAGACTGTGTCAATTTGAGTCCGGTGTCGATGGTCCGAATTGTCCCTCTGCGGGACCTGCATGCTTCGCAAGGGCGTCTGGCAGTGAATTTCCTGAAAGTTTCGGCCATTTGTTGATTCCGCTGGTTGGCCTTACAAGGGTGACCGCTGCCTCCCCCTCTGTGCTTTGCACTATACCCAGGTCTGCGAAGTGCCAAAATGATAGCATGTGATAGCGCCATGCCAAAATCTTGCGGTAGCCTATGACTCCCTCGGGGAAGTATTAGAGGGTTGATTGGGGTTATCTAGTTCGTTTGCAATGTTCTATCATGTTCTATCACTCTATCCCTACCTGTGATGATGATTTAATCGTCCGCTGTTGACCGATCATAATCTATACCATCCTGGAAATGCCACTATGAATGTATATGGGATAGATGGATATATAGAATATATAGATTAGTATATCACTAAAAATGTGGTATCCCACTACTAAATGTATTCCATCTATTCTATCTTTTTTTGGGTTACCACAATGGATGTAGATGGCTATATTGCCAAAAACTGCCAGACCCAGCTTTGCTAAGTTGGACAGCGGAATCTACTGGCAAGAGATGTTCATCATTTTTGATGGGTGATATGGTGATATCCTCATGCTTGTTGGTGAACATATATATATATAATATATATATATATACATACATTCAGAGAGAGAGATAGAGAGAGAGACCCATTGGTTGCTACTGTCTCCTGATGCAACGCCAGGATCACTCCGAAACAAGCCAGACGGGTATAGGTCAAAATTGGACTGCCGATGAATCCACCTAATTTGGCGGATTTCTGAACCTCAGCCATGAAAAACCACCCATTCTGCCGGTTGATAATTTTGACCATACAAATACTGCTTGGTGGTTTGGAACGTAATTTTTTTTAATTTATTTTTCCATATATTGGGGAACAATAATCCCATTTGACTGTCATATTTTCAGAGGGGTAGGCCATTTTATGACATTATATGCTGTTCTATCCTTATTAAATATTATTGGCCTCAAACCCCTATGTTTGTTGAATTCCCTCTCTCTCCATAGATATACTCCGAATCCCAAGATATTCCCATATACTTGGAAGATCACTCCACTTATAAACTAGTATTGTTAGTATAAGTATTGTTATAATATGTTTTAAGTGTTGTTATAATGGGTTATATGATATCTCCATACATATAAGTGTTGTTATAATATGTTAAAAGCCATTCATAAATGGGATAGCCCACGAATCGGAGACTTACTCGTATCCTTTTGGCTTTCCAAGTCATAGGGGTACCCCTTGCATCATTCGGTCGTCATGGATGACCATGACTGAGTATTGAAACCCATGGTGATGACGAAAATGGTACCACCATTTGGTTGGAACTCAGAAAAAATCATCTCAAATGATCGAGAACTATCCAACAAAAAAAACCTCAGATTGCGAGCCATTTTGCAGCCATTACCCTCTGGTAAACATACAAAAAGCTATTGAAAATGGTGATAGAAATAGTGGAATTACCCATGAAAAATGGTGGATCTTTCCATAGTTTTTTGTATGTTCACCAGAGGGTACACCATTGAATGAGCTGCACCGTTCACAGGCTGTGAAAAAGGCCACAGAAACCTCAGGGACGGGGTTGAAACCGGGAAACCGATGGGAAACCGGAAAACATGGTTTTCATCAGACCTCGGGGTGATTTACCAGCCATATATTTGTAAGATAGAAATCTGCAGGCAACTAAAAAGCTGCAAGGTACCCTCTGGTTTTGTCAAAATAGCTATTGAAGATGGTGGTTTTTTTGGTTGATTTATCCATTGAAAATGGTGATTTCCCATAGTTATGTTAGTTTACCAGAGGGTAAAATGGGTTAGAATGACATAGAACAATATATAGATCTAACACTATGATTTGGGTTTGTCTAGAAATGAGAGACCGCAATTTTTTCATGGGGAACATGATGAACGGCCGTGGGCGACTTGTTTGCAAAGCTCCTTTGGACAATCCCATATGGTTCTGCAGCAAGAGCCACAGATCATTTTCTTTTCCATACCAGTTTTTTTTTGGTAGAGGATTCACTTAGATCAATTTCCCATGATGTTGGTAATTCCCAATGCCATTTGCACCATCCCCAATTTCATGATTTTGAGGTATGGTTGCCATTCCCAGTCATGGATAGTTTATGAGGATATCCGCTATCCGCTGGGAAATCATAGGGGGTTTTGCTAGGGAAAATGGCCCATCAATAGATGAACCATGATGAACCTATAAACAATGGTGGTACAACAGTATACCATAGTTATGTCATATGTAAAACATCGTAAAACAACATATCATTGGTCAAGGGGTGACTCTGACAGTTTGATGCCTGTTTTCATCAAATTCGATCAGACGATCAGAGTCTCTCTGATGTGTGGACTCTTTGAGTCAGAATGGAATCCCAACATCATCAATAGGAATTTCAGGATCCTAAATTGGAGGTACCTACTATATATAAGGCCTATATAAGGGCTAAATTGCAGGGGATATCCCCCCAATTTATGGCCAGAAATATGGTACTAACGTACCTCCATTTTAGGATCCTGAAGATCTCCCATTGACATCAAGTGAAGTGAATGCGACTTTGAAAGGCCAATGATAACCATTTTTTTTAAAAAACTCCCATTGAAGCCATATATAACCTGGCCGCATACCTGTGCTACATGTTTGAGGCCTGAATTCATGGCATCCCAAGAGTTTTCAGTGGATGAAGTAGGCTGAACCAAAGGCCGCACCTCAATCCAACAAAGGAACGAAAGTTCTGCAGAGGTTCTGCTTTGGCTCTGAATAAACACAGACGCAGAGAGGAGACAACGACAATCAGAGACAGGTTGGCAGAATATATCTGCAATTGCGGGGTCCAAGACTATTTAAAGGAAAAACTACAAGGTGGTGCCCCATAGTTAGCTAAGTTGGTTTATAAACCCCATGAATACTATAGTTATTTCTGTACCATAAACTATAGTTATTGGAGTTATAAACAAACTGAACGCTATCTTGGGGGCCCCACATTGTATGAAATGGATGGTTGAATACAAAAAAGAACCAGCCCCCTTTGTGGAGCAATCTATATTACGCTAATAGCCATTTAAGTCGGACATGGAGCAGCTACATCTTGAAGTGAAACGGTGAAATCCCAATCGACCATTGACCATGAGAATTCAATGGTTTTTTTCCATGGGATTAATGGTTGTTTGATGGTGATTCAACTGGATTTAATGGGATTTTATGGTAATTCAACTGGATGAACTTCGGATGGTGATTGCAAGAACCAGTCAAAAGACAGCTACTGCAACCATTTTCAACCTAAGAACTTCGACCAGAAACAGTCTCTTTTTTTTTACATGTTTCAAGCTACAGTAATCCCCAAAAAGATGCCGAACTTCGTGAAATCGAAGTAAAACTTCGTGGTGCGCCATGGGCAAAGCAACTGCTGGCCGCCCTTTTGTGGCGCGAGTGCTGCTGCCAGAGGGCAGAGAGGTGGAGTTTTCCTTGGACCATGGCCCGTTCCTTGGAAAATCCCCAATTTCATGGCTGGATTTGCTCGGATCAAAGGGGATCATCAAAATGATGCAACATGGTTTGATAGTCATGGTTAATACGGATTTAATTTGTCATTTAAATGACTTGGTTAATCATAATAGGAGATTGATGGAAAATTACTAAAATGATTTAGTGGTTGAATATTGATTGTCAATGGGGCTTTACATGAATTTGCTGCTGGAAAAAAACTCGGGTTCTATGTAGTGGTTTCAAACATACATGCCGGATTGAATGGAATATCTATGGTTTGGTGGATGAAATTCTGACTTTGAACAGGATCAAATCTCCCATGATTTGGGTTAATGATGGCAACCCTTTGGGCTGGTGGAGTAACCACGCCCTGATGACAGATAGTTGTTGCATCTTGATCATCTTGATTGAATTACTTTGATGTGGATTGTGATATTCTGGCTTGAGTATTGGAAAAGTGATGATGATGATGATGATGATGATGATGATGATGCTGATGATGATGATGATGATGGTGATGGTGATGACGACGACGACGACGACGACGATGATGATGATGATGATGCTGATGATGCTGGTGGCGGCGGTGGTGGTGCTTGTGGTGGTGGCGGTGATGGTTTAATCTGATGTCGGGTTACTTGCATGGTAATTTTCCAACACCAAAGCATTGGGATTTGACTTTGAAGCAACACACCTGCAGGTATCAAACCTTTACTAATGAGGATAAGAACCAGGATGTTGGTTGATAGCTAGTATAGCTATGTTTTCATAGCACCCTTCCCAATTCTACCTGTCTTTCTTAATTTTGGGAGTCAGCAGTTCGACCATTTTCATCCCCAGGGTACTTTGGGATTCAGTTCCAGCTGCGGGCATCTCCCACTTACGAAGGTTCTCACTCTTGTAATGCGGGTAAAACAATGTCATAAGCCATTTGAAATTTGGGAATGGTACCCATACCACCTATAAAACTGCTGGTTTGGGGGCTGGTTTATGGCATTGTTTTACCCACATTAATGGATTTCATGGTGATTCAATTTTTAAGTTATAAACCCCATTAACTCTAGTCATACGTATCATAAGCCAGAGTTGTTGGAGTTATTTCCACCAACTTAGTGATTTCGTGGCCACGAGGGCCCCAGATGGTCGATTTTTTCACGCCCACGTCCGGAGGTTGCAAGAGCAAGTTGCCAATCTCTGTGAAACGCACGGCAGCCTGGCAGAGCTGGCAGCAAAAAAGGTCTGGGGAAACCGGATGAGTAGCAACTTGTAGCTTTTTTGTTTCATCTTTTGCAGGGAAGGTTGATGCCGAAAAAATTGGCACAACAAAAAGTAATTCAGAATGCATTCGAATGCCAAAATTCCTCACCACCAGCTAAAGAAAAGGCCAATTCTGTGCTGGGCACGGTATCTCGGATTGGCAATTGGTGGTAACTTAAATGTGGTAACAGCGGTTTGGATCCCCTTGATCCAGTGTGGGGACATATCATCTACCTGGGTCAACATCAGCTGCAGTTTGTTGGGTCAGTAATTCCTTCCCCTAAAAAAATTAAATCAGGTGAAGGAATTAACCTATATTAATATAGGAATCCCCTAAATCATGGTTTATATGGTTTAACCAGGTCAGTATTAAGCCCCAGAAACCACGGTGGATGTAGGGGGATTTGTACACAGATATAAACCCAGGGTGCATATCCCTAGCCCCGAAAAAGCTACAAAGGACCCGGGGAACGTGTACCCCCCACCTGCATATCACATTTCTTGAGGGGGGAGCCGGCAGGGGGACAACCGTGCTCCCAAGCAGATATAACATACCCCTAATAGAAGAAAATGTAACATAGGCGTGGGAGGTCTCCTGTTTCTTTTGAATGTGTTTATATGTTTATTATCTGGTTGGTGGTTTGGAACATTTTTTATTTTCCATTTCATATATGGGATGTGATCCTTCCCATTGACGAACTCATATTTTTCAGAGGGGTAGGTATACCATGGTATACCACCAACCAGTTTTTGTTTATTATGGTTCATTGTATGTGAGTCTATGTTTGTTCTTGTTTTTCATTTAGACATGAAGAGATCTGTTTCTCCTGATCCTCTGGGGGTGTGGAATCTTTGGAATTGCCCCAACTTGGATGTGCATCCAGGTTAACACTGGGTAGGGAAACCTATTTGAATCTATTTGAAATAAGCCAATCAGATTAGAATGGGATCCAGCAACCTATGTTTTTTTTTTAATAATAGTTTGAGTGAACATGTTTCTCCATGGTCACAGATGCTTGGCGTAGCAGGTATCGATTACGACGAAGATGAAAATTTGAAGGCCTCGGGAGCATCGCTACGGCCGCCTGATGCGACCAGAATTCGATCAACTGGGAGACTGGGAGTAGCCCATCAATTTGCCTCAGGTGGGATATATAACCAATAGCTATAGGATTTATAATATCCATATATATGGGTAAATTATAACGACCGAGCCCTGTTCTCCCTCACTGTTCTAATCATGGTTAGGATTCGGGGCATCCCCAAGATCGCCGCAAGTTTCAGGTGAGTGATTTATGTTTTCATTTTCCCAGCTCATTTTGTGCCATTCTTTGTGGATCCCCAGATTTATAGTCTGTTCATCCATTTGTATCCAATTTTCATTGGTTCATATCCAATTGAACCCCATCAAACACCCCACTTAACTCCACTTACTTGTCCTTCTATCCTCATTATATCCCGATTACATCCCCATTGTGTTGCCACAAGATATATCTGGTTGGTGGTTTGGAACATTTTTATTTTCCCATATATTGGGACTGACAAATTCATATTTTTCAGAGGGGTAGGTATACCACCAACCAGTTCATTTTCATAAACCCTAGCCAGAAATAAGGGCACTGAAATTGGTTTGGTGGTCCCCTGCAGGTGTCGCTAGTCCGATATACCATATTTTCCCCATGCGACCATTGGAAGTATGTTCACCAACTTAGCTAACTAAATCCCATAAAAAAAAACATGAAACCAACATACAAAAATCACCATGAACAGTATACCCTCTGGTAATTTGTTACATAGCTATTGAACATGGCCATAGACATATATAGTGAATTTTCCCATTAATAGCATGGTTATTTTCCATAGTTTTTTGTAGGTTTACCAGAGGGTAAACCCCATGAATCACCAGCATTTTGACGAAGATTTCTGACAGAGTCGGCCGCGTTTTTCGTCGCAGGTGCTGGTGATGGAATGCCCGTTTGGCTCCAGTACTGTGGACGTGGTCTTGGGCCACCTCTCGGACCTGGAGATCCTCCCAAGGTCGGTATTTTTATTTTTTGAGCTTTCCTAAGGTGGTTGGTGGTTTGAAATAAGCCAATCAGATTTCTTGGGGGATCCATATCAACCTATTTTTTGTCTTTATCTGGTTGGTATTTTTTTTTTCAGAGGGGTAGGTATACCACCAACCAGTAAGTCATGGGGGTTACCCCAAGCTAGCTGGCTGGATGGCAAACATTTCCATGGCGAAATCCCTGGAATAGCTGGATGACTGGGGGTAGCCCTATGACTTAGGAGGCCACCATTTGTCGGGTCGTTTTTGACGGAAGATGAATGCATAGCCACTACCAGCCACCATACTACCAGCGCCAGGGTTTTATCCCATAGCCGTATGTCATCATATGGGGATGGGTCAAAACCTTGTACCCCTGGTGAACATCAAAATAGCTGGTAAACGGATGTTCATCCCCCTAAAAATGGTATTAATAGGTATTGATCCATAGCCATATATCTATTGATAGATATTGATATACTAATATAACAAAGATCAATGGCCATGACTCAGGAACCGAGAACAATTGGAGGTACCGATTCCATATATTTTTGGCCTATGTAAGAGCTAAATTTCAGGGGATATACCCACAATTCATATGGTCAGAAATATGGTACGTTTACATACCTCCAATCATTTTAGGATCCTGGAGATCTCCCATTGATGAGATACCCACATATCTCAAAGATGTGGCTTTTACATCCAAGAAAATTTCTATCGAGGAACAACATGTGATAAACCTCAGAATATTCACCATCTCCGAGGCTTATTATTGGGTATAGCCCTAGTTGGGTGAATGTAAAATGACTTCCAAATGGTTGGTGAATGGAAATGGTTGGGTGGGCATTGGGCACCAAAAAAAAATCCATTTTTCCGTGGGACACTTCATCATACTTTGCTAGCCAACATTTGATCATTTGCTGAAGACACTCCGTTCATATGTTGCAAAGAGCATGCTTTCTCACAATGTGGATATATATATATATATTATACTGGTTGGTGGTTTGGAACATTTTGTTTATTTGTCCATGTATTGGGAATAATCATCCCAGCAGACTAATGTTTTTCAGAGGGGTTGAAACCGGTTATCCCAGCTTATGGGGTTGTTACCGTACTATACCAGTTTTTTTGCACCCCAGTCCTGCACCCCGAAGAAATATTGCTGGCGATTTATCCCATGAATGTTTCCATTCTAGTCCCATTAAATGGTACATACCCAATTTCATATTCCGATGTAGAAACCAAACATTGCAAACATCGTTGGTTTTCCCAGCATCATGAAATTGTAGCCCATTGTACAAGGTGGTGCCCCAGTTCGTTAGCTAAGTTGGTTTATAACTCCAATAACTCGGGTTTATGGTAGATATATCTATACTATTCCTATGGTTTAGAAACCATCTTATAACTGGGGGGCACCACCTTGTACTTACCCAATTGTATTTCCAGCCACGACCCAGACCGGGTTGCTGACATCACCTGGGGACTTTGGAACATCCCTTCCGAAAGGAAGCTCCATTTTCAACGGCGCCGTAGCGTCCGCCCATGCCAGGTTTATCACTGGATTGGTTGAAGGGAAAATCTTAAGAACCATGGCTTTTCCCCATGAAACATAGGGGTTTTCGGTTTCAATTTTCCCAAGAAAACCAATCCATTGAATGAAACGACAAAAAACAGTCCATTTGGACAATCAACAGTTGATATCCAGTCTTAATCAGGAGTTATATCAACAATTGATACTTGGTGGCTCATCCCACTTAGTAAGTGGGTTATAACCCCAGTTATAAATGGGATAAGTAGGATTAATCCACATCAATCACTGGGGTTATAACCCACTTACTAAGTGGGATGAGCCACCAAGTATCCAGCTGCTGAACCTTCCATTTTCCTCACCAGTTTCGTTTTGAGGAGATCTCCGTTTCACCTTTTGGACGGTCTGCAGCTGGCGGAGCGTCAGCTGCAAGACCTCGACGACGCGATGAGTCGCGGGGCCACTAGCTCCAGCGAGGGCGTGGCGACGGCGGTGAAGGTGCTGCTGCGTCTCGGCGCTGTGGAAAATGTGGGGGCTCCACCCTCTGGTTATGTCAAAATAGCTATTGAAAATGACCATTTATAGTGGATTTTCCCATAAACAATAGTGATTTTCCATAGCTATGTTAATTTACCAGAGGGTAGTGGGTTTTAGGATTGGTTACCCTCTGGTAATTTGTTACATAGCTGACATAGCTATTGAGAATGGTCCATTTATAGTTGATTTACCGAACTTAAAGATAGTGATTTTTCCACAGTTGTTTCAGTTGACCAGAGGGTATTCATCCATTCATACGGTTTAATGTGGGTTTGTTGTTGTTACCCTCTGGTTATTTAACATAGCCATGGAAAATGGCCCATTTATAGATGATTTTCGCAGCTATAAACCTCCATTTATAAGGGATTTTCCATGGCTATGTTAAATAACCAGATGGTAAATATGCTTTTGATATGGTTTAATGATTTTAATGTGAGAGAGCAGCCATAAACCTACCATCTGGAGATGATAGACATGCCATAAAAAATGGGATGATTTATGGCATTGTGTTTGCCACATGCATGGGTTTCATACGGTTTAATCATTCATTAATATGCTTTGATATGCTGTTGATATGGATTTGAATTGATTTGAGGATGGAACATATACTTATTTCACCAACAATTCATGAATTCATGGGTTTGTCTGAAAACGTGGATTGACATCGGAGTGCAATTTTTGATCCGAAAAATGCTGACAATTCAGTGCAACTGCAGGACCAAGATTCGCATGGGTTTTTCAGCCTGTTCTCGATAGATTTGGGGGATGATTGACAGTTTTCAGCTTGGCGAAAAATTTGGGGGTTTGGGTTTGTCCACAAAGACGGGAGATCTAAACTTATAGCACTTTCAATACAGAATTTTGAAATGTTAGTTCGGGAATCCCAAAACCATCCCTAATCAAGGGGGTTTGTGTAATGTTTGTGTCAATGTGTTTACCACACTGCCAACCATAATATACTGTTTAGCTGATATAATATGTATATATGAATATATATATATATATACATATAATATACACACATATTATATATAATATACAAGTATACATACATATATATATATATATATATATATAATATACACAAAACACCAGGAGAGTCAAGAAAGAAGCACCAGTTGTACCTACCCTTCACCAAGGTTTACGGATAGATCTACGGATAGATTCTATGATGCGGTAGCCTTTGTTGAGATAGATCACTATCCAACTAGTTGGATGGTTATAGAACAAAAATATAAATGTAAGAGGCACCACATTTATAATACGCAATACACAATATACTTGATATCAGGGGATATCATGGGATATCCAATGATATAGATGATATCCACTATACATAATACACAAAAAAAACATGGGATATCATTGGGATTCATCATATCCATAGAATGCATAGTTAAGATATTTTTTTGGGATACACAAAAAAAATCATGGCATTTTTTGGGATCAATTCGCCAGAATTTCCAGCCGCGCTGCCGCCCTTGCGAGGCAAAGCATCCACCAAAACGAAATCTTCGCCCAAGAGGCCGGTGCTTGTCATCCTGTCAGAGGATGATGACTCTATATACTGTATATATATATATATGTATATGTTATAAGAATATATATATATATGTATATGTTATAAGAATATATATATATGTATATGTTATAAGAATATATATATATATATATGTATATGTTATAAGAATATATATATGTATATGTTATAAGAATATATATATATATAT
>Ga0126342_10019524_pt1 | contig 11501 bp, 8 predicted proteins | sample Cyp1metagenome_FD_92528 | JGI IMG/M metagenome (GOLD analysis project Ga0126342, IMG submission 92528) | Coral microbial communities from Lord Howe Island, Old Settlement Bay, Australia - Cyphastrea 1 metagenome | ecosystem: Host-associated > Invertebrates > Cnidaria > Coral ... | reverse complement strand
TGGGAATCGAGTTTCTATATGGATATCATTTGGCCCCATTTGGGCCCATCCCACGTCAGAGCCAGAGCTGCACCACATCCTGTGCAACAGCGCGGTGGCACCCCAAGGGATTGGGTATTGTGATATTTTATGATATTTCATCATATTTTAAGGGTTTAAGTGGATACCCGAGGTTTTAGGAGTAAACCCTAGGTATTTACTCATGATACGGGTTAAACCAGGGTTTACATAAAAACCCTACAAATTTATAGGGTTTAGGTTCGCAGGGTATATATATATAAATCAAAATTATACATCATTAAATCATATTAAATAGCATTTGAATAGCTATAAACCAAAAGCTCTGTCACTTCGAAACCACTTCAAAACGCCTCCGCGACGTCCCAGGCGCTGTGTCGACGGCCTCCCCCGTCCGCGCGGCGACGTGGGCGCCGTGGGCGGCTTCGCCGGGCGCGCCGGCGGCGCGCTGCTGGGGCGGCTCACGGAGCCGCCGGGCGACTGCGGAGGGCCCAGGTATTCCTTATAGGAGATCAACGGGAAGGTGGGGCCCCAAGATAGACAATATAGTTGGTTTATACATATAATATATATATTATATATATATATATGTATAGGGCCCCCAAGATAGCTAATAGTTGGGTTAGATTTGAGAGAGTCATGATATAACTATAGTTAGATGGTGTTATAAAGCAAGTTAGAACTAGGAACATATGGAGATATTTGTTATAGGCAGAAATTTGGGATATTACTGGGGTAGAATGATTTGGAAGATGATATTAGGGATTTCACTTCCAAAATTGTCTTCGATTATATGGGGATTTATACCGGGATATCAATCGAAACTTTCAAATGGCTAGGTAAGGCCCAGGTTTTTTGCCCAGCTTGTGGGGATTGGGTGTCCCAGTGGCAGCAGAGATGGTTAGGTGCTCCCAAAATCATCCAACATCAGAAGGCGAGATGAAGTCCAACAATCGAATAAAGAATCATCCGTAGCTTCATCTATTAAATTGCTATCTGTCTATTGCTTTCTTAAACACTTTCAACCTGCCACGTGTCATTCATCTCATTGGTTCCTCACCCCAAGAACTCAATGGATTGGTTTAAGACGGTTTTTTTTATATGGTTTTGTTGGGAAAATCTTCACCGGAAACCATCGGTTTTCCCATCAAATATGGCGCTTTCCTTTAAACCAATCCCTTGAAAAAACAGGTTCCCGGGATGCAGCGACTTCGAGCTTCGACTTGACCATCCTTGCTGAGACATCCCGCAGTGTTGGCGGAGGCCAAGAGTTCCTGAAGGGATTAAGCTTGGAGACCACCAAATCTGCTATGAATCTCTTCCCGGTAAAGGGGTGTCCATATAAACCTATATGTATATAGTATACTGTAGTACTGTTTTTTTTCATTTTTGGTGAACCACAAGGGCATGGTGAACCACAACAATTGAATCTTCCTCAGTAACGAGTGAAGCAGGTCGTAGTGGGGAAAGCTTGCAAAATAGTAACCCCCCATTGATGAAGTTGATAAACCAGGGGACTATTCGTCCTGCGTGAGCATACCACCTTAAATTGGTTTACTTCACGTCTAGGATTTACACCCAAATTACCTTTAATTAAAGACATGTTTTTTTGTTATTAATGTGTGAGTGAGTGAGCTACAAGGTGCTATATGCATGGTTTCTCTAAAATACGCAGCCAACACAAAGGTAATCACCGTTCATACCTCCCCTTCAAAGATGGGATTTCAACTAACCAAACTTTGCCAATCCCAGCATCCAACGCATCGCTCTCGTTGAGGCCTCCTTCCTGTCGTGTGAGGTCAGTAACCTGGAAAATAATGGATGAGATATCTACATGCTGGTTTCCCATACTTAGCTAAGTTGCTCTATCACTAGGCTAAGGACTGGGTTAAACTGGGGAATTGTGGGGAAATTTGTGATTTATGGTACTTCTATCGAAAATATCTATGGCGTCACCAAGTTATATCCGGGGAGCTCCCACCTTTCGAAACAGCTCCAGCCTTCAAGCCTGGGACCTGGGGTGCGATGAGCCACCCGCCGCCCACGCGAATCCGCGCCGCTTTTTCTTCCACCTTCGGTTGCATCCTGGGCGGCTGCGCCAAGTTGGGCCAAGTTGCACTGGATCTATGTGAGGTGAATAAAGGTGTCAGTGACCTAACAAACTACCGTGACAGTTGCGACAAGACTTTTATGTCACTCTATTACAGTATATGATCACTAATTATATCTGTTAAAGATGTCAATGTTCCTCCCTGAATTAGAAATATTGCGAAATCCACTTTGAAAGTCAAGGTGAGAACACCCAAAAAAAAGTCGCCGCGAATTCATGACCAGGTTCAGTCAGTCCTAGCCCTGCCGAGGATCAATTGCGCAAGGAGAGGACATTGTGGGGCAAAGTGCCCGAAGCGTGCGCAAAGCTGACAGCTGGGATCTGTTTGCACGCCTTGCTGCTGTCATTAGGATCTTGAGAGGTCAGTAATCCCGGAACAGGTTGAAGCTATAAGTTGTTTTTTTCCATGGCTCATCTGAGACTCATCTGGCTTTTCCAGTTTTTAAGCTCTTTTCTTTATAATTATAAGAGGATCAAGCTCTTGTATATAACATTATCTAATTATAAGTGGATCATACAGTAACTCCATTCATAACCATGTATCATCACCTTTCTTTGCATCCAATCTGCCGGGCAGATTCGTCGCCGTTTCCACCCTTCCGATTTCTCGGAGCCAAGTGACCCACATTGCTTCCAGGAGGTTTCTGCAGAGATGGGCAATACGGTGCCAACTGGGACGCAGTTGCGAGCTCAAGGGAGTCCACACATGTGGTGAGACTAAGATATTCAGGAAAAATCCAGTATAAAACAATGTAATTCTGGATTGTGATGCTTGGCAATGCATAGATTCTGAGTGATTTTATTAACATATAAATCATCACGTTTCCAGAGTGCTGGTTTTGACCCCTGATTGTCTTGCATCACAGGGAAACACGTGAACACCATGGTTTTGGGATGCTCCTGGATTTTCAAAACTATCGCAGTCGCCAAGTTCAAGGCTCTGTTGGTAGCGGCATGGATCTGGTTTCCAGCTGCTATACCAATCTTCATCTTTAAGAGAGTTGACAGAGCCTTATGACTATGCCATAGCGACTGAGAGTTTGGGGATCATAATTGACTTTGATTGCTACATCCAATGTCTGGTCGTTGTTTCTGATTTTCACTGGGATTAGGACTGGTAGAATCCAGCATGATCTGGGATATCACATGATCTGTTTGGGTCCCCTTCATACCGGCCAACCTACCAAGCAACCCAAACACATCCCATCATTCATCCGATCTGTTGATTTCCGGATTCCCATCGTTCTGCTAGCTGCTAAACCTTAGTTCAACCACTAGGATTGATCCTAGAATTCATACATGGTTCAGATAATACATGTAAACTGCATTTAGATTACACAATTACCATCTGGTGATTTAACATAGCCATGGGAAATCCCTGAACTAAATAGAGGTTTATAGCTGGGAAAATCATCTATACATGGGCCATCTATACCATGGCTATGTTAGATAACCAGAGTGTAGAATCAATTAGAATCCCTCACTGAGATGTCTGGCCGCATCTCTACTTCAACCCCCCTGGATCATCCACCATCCGCGCCCCTTCTGCGCAGCCACGTGCCGATCCGACCCACAAAGTTGGCAATCTTCGTGCCGTGGACCCTTCAACAGATCTTCCAGTTCCTGCGCGATCAACGTTCATTCGGAGGATCTATTGGGAAACCCAATGGAAAATGGACCTATGGGTCAAAATCCCATGGAACCCCTGGGAGCGTTGCGAAAAGTTGGAGGGAATCAAGTCTGGAAAGTTGTTGGGGTGAGAAGTGTCCTTGCGCACAAGCTGATCTTGTCCCCATCATGCTGGGTTGAAACTACATGAAGTAGGCAAACAGGCCCTAGAAAAAAAGTGAAGCAAACAGATTTTGCTCGGATAAAATGTAATAATATATTATCATCACCACACAAGCAAAACAAATTATGAAATATGAAGTGAACAAAACAATATTATGAAGACATATGTTTTATCTGTCATAATTTACTATTAAACATTAAAAACATATTATTTAACGACCGCAGGCGTTCAGGCGTTGCCAAACTCCATCATGGCTAACCTTGGATGCCCTGCAAACAACATGCTGTTCCTCTCAAAATACGGATGACAATTGAACTTCTACGGCCAAAGATATTAAAACATATAGTTAATTGTCATTCATATTCCATAGTATATATATGTATATTGTATATTATGTATAACTATATATATAATATTATATAATACATCTCAATGAAACCTAGCCCATTTTTTCAATGTCACAACTTTTTTCACCATCCCGGCGGCGCCTTGACCCGCTTCTGCAGCGCCAACAGGGGACAGTTGGCTCTGGTATGACCCGGTGCTCCACAGTAGGTGCACCAAATCCCTGTGGTCTGGCAGCCTGATGGGCTGATCGGCAGATTTCTTCGAGAAATGTTGGCGAATATGGATCCCACCATCCCACACAACCAGGGACCAAGGCTTAACCATTTTGGGCGGTCAGCAATCCAACTTGGTTCATCACCAGGAGGAATTGGCCTTCAAAATCATAAATCCAATCCTGAGGATATGACTGGATCCCCAAAAAGGTTCAGACAGAAAAACGTCAGAAAAAAAAACATCATCAAAGATCAAAGCAACAAGTTCAGTTATGGTTACGGGTCAAAACTGGTACCCTACCATAAAATAGCTAGTTGATGGATGGTGATTCCCGAAAATCTGGTACTAATAGGTTTGGATGTGTTCCTGCCGGGCCCGGCCTGTGTCATCCGACAGGGGCCGAGGCCGTGGCACTTCGACGGGAACTTGCACCTTCTTTTCAACCATCACCTGCAACAAATGGATTTTTAGTGGATTTTAATGGGATTTGAATGGAATTTAATGGATGGTTCATGGATCTTAATGGGAATATACCTTAATAGTGTGTATATATATAATATTATATTTTTATTACTACTATCATTATTGTAAATTATTGATATTTTTACTACATATAACTCTTACATATATATATATATATATATATATGTAAATATACATATTATTATTATTATTAATTAGTATGTCTATTTAATATTCTTAATTGGTATTCTTAATTATTATTACTAATCATTATTAATTATTATTATCAATATTATTATCATTATATTATGTATACAGTGTATACAACAATAATATGATTTTGGCTGCGTCTCAAAAGCAGGCCCTCAATTGCCAGGCAGCGTGGCGGGAGAAACTCACATTCAGAGTTGGGATAGGAGTGACCAACAAACACCATGGGATTTGATATACCCTCTGGTAATTTGTTACATAGCTATTGAACATGGCCACAGACATAGTTGATTTTCCCATTAATAGCATGGTGATTTTCCACAGCTATGTAAACGTTTACCAGAGGTTAATTTGACTTTAGATACCAACCCTCAAAGGGTGTTTTAGATATTGTTGGGAAGTCTATCCATTTAGAACAAAACACATTAAGATATAAAACAACCCGCCCTGCAACCACGATTTCCCACGTGTGTCATACTGCTTCAAATGATGTGTCCACGACCGGGGGTGCTGTAGATCTAGTGGCCTTCAAATACATGCGGGAAGCAACAAAACAACTCTGCTAGAATATTGTGTATAGAGAGTCAAAATCACTTCCATGACATCCAACATACATTTGTAACTGGTATTTAGTCAAAACATTTCCATGATATTGATAATGTAGGTTTGCCTGCAAAAAGGGTACCCCCAAAGCAATTACCCAAAGTAATTACCATGGTTTCAAACAATTTTTATTCCCAATGCAATTTTGAAGTATATACTCCCAATTGTGACAACCTATTGTCCCCACAACACATCCACGTTTATAGACAGTTTTTCCTGGTATATCCCGCTAAAATAAAAATGAACACTTCTTGCTGTTTTGATTTGTATACCAGTAAATTCCCACGACATGGTTTATAAATCCAATGTTAATTCATCGCAATTTACATAGGATGAACCGCATTGTTTTGTGAGGAGTTCATGGGATATACCCTCTGGTAAACTAACATAACTATATGGAAAATCACCATGTTTAATGGGAAAACTCACTATCAATGGCCATTTTCAATAGCTATGTTTGTTTACCAGAGGGTACCAAGCAGTTACCAAGCATTGTATCCCTTAGGATCCATGGCCGGACTCCCATCAACGGAGAGTCTGCTTGGTCGCCTCCACTTGCTTCTCAACCACTCGCTCCGTGGGGCAGTCTGCATACATATAGCCTTGCCAGTCACATCAAATTTTAGGATCATGGGGATATCACCAAGCAACCATGGAGACATAAATGGGAATATGTGAATTTCCGTATGGGATTGGAATAGTGACTGGTGATCATCATGGGAATAGTGACTTTGTGGGGGATTTCTGGTGATTTCATAGGCAAACTGATGCTCCAAACCATGAAAATTGGAACTTTGGGGATGTCATGGGAATACAAACTGCAATATAGGGGATAAGTTACAGCTGGCTAAGTGAGGTCAAGACCGACATGACAAACTATGTACGGTGTACCTCCAACACATTCCAAGTGACACAACTCTACAATTATACCCGCTGATTACTGGTTTTGTTCCAATAAAACCACCATAAAAATCCCATAGAAAATTTCCTTGACCATTAAATCCATAGAGATCATTTTTTTGCTGGCTTTATCCAAATAAAATTAACAGGAAAACGGCATAGAAAATCACCACTAAGTCACCACAAGATCCCAATAATAACATCCCCATTGACACCTGTAACTATCCCCATAAAATGACCATAAGATGGCCATATAAAATCCCTACTTGGTGGCTCATCCCACGGCTCGTAAGTGGGTTAGTTCACCCCAGTTATAAATGGGATTTTTGTAGGGTTAATCCCATTTATAACTGGGGTTATAAGCCACTTACGAGCCGTGGGATGAAGCACCAAGTATTCAATGCATTTCTTCTAAGTTTATCTCAATAAAGTGACCAGAACATTCCCGTGGAAAATCCCCCAAAATTGACCATGAAATCACTACACAATTCAACCCACATAGGTTGATCATTATGATAGGTTATATCTATCCATAGTATCTATAAGTTATTTCCATGTATGCATGTTTTAGTTATAGCCTCCATAGACCCTTGTTATACTATAGTTTCTGCTGGCTTTCCCATACAATCACCATTCAGTTATAGTTATCTATAGCTTATAATACCATAATGTATTCTACCATAGTGTCAGTTATTTCTATAGTACCATAAGAAGTATATCAGTATATAGTTATCTATAGGTTATAGTTATTAGAGACACTACCATAAATACCATAGTATAAGTTGTTAAGTTATCTACCCCCAAATCATCCATTTTAAGAGGATTTTCCATTATAAACCATCCATTTTTGGGGTACCCCATTGATGGAAACCTCCATATAGTTATCTATAGCTCATAGTTACAGTATCTACTGTAGAGTGCCACTAGTTAGCCACATGTGTTGTAGCTTAGGTCTGCCACGTAGTTTTTCGTGTTGCATGTTGTACAGTTGTTTCAAATGCCATTTATGGCTCAAGCTTGGTTAGTCTAAGCTTGCTTGGCTAGGAGTAGTGTCAGTTGCTCCGGACCGCGCACTTGCACCTCGCGAGTGAAAACAGCTGCGCTTGCTGCTAGTGTTGTGGCTAGGGCAAGTGCACTTAGAGCTTCTCGCAGAGAGGGTCCGATCCAATGTTCCCTGCTCTGCAATCTGTCTTCCATATCGCTGTACCAATCGTTCCGCCTCCGCCTTCGTCCCGACTGGAGCTAACAACCTGGCCAAAGTGTACAGCCCACAATTTCAGGCAACTCCTTTATCGTGAACGCAGACTTCATGTTCTTGCAAATGTCCACAGTGACTTTGCTGTTTTCAGGTTGGTTTCATCACCAGCCACCGCCTGTCCTCTAGGCTTTCTGTCGTTTGCTATCGTTGGAGGCCCCAATTGCGAGTGCACTTGCCCTATATATACTTATTTCCATGTATACAAGTGATACTATAGATATAGCCTCCAAAACCCTAGTTATCCCTAGTTATACTATAGTTTCTACTGGCTTTATCATAAAATCACCATTCAGTTATAGTTATCTATAGCTTCTAGTACCATAAGTTACTTCTATCATAGTGTCAGTTAAGTATCTACATGCCATATCATAGTTATAGATACATATATATATAATATATAATATATATATAATATATATATATATATACCATTAGTATATATGTATATACCATTAGTATATATATATATATATACACCATTAGTATATATATATATATATATATATATATTCCAAGAGTATATAACTATAAGTTGTCATATACTATTGCTATACTCTTAGATACTATGCCATATATACCATTAGTATCTATATAATATACCATTAGTATAGATACTAGACTATTAGTGATTTTTTTTTCTACCATAGTACCACCATAGTACCACCAGCCACCCGCCAAGTGACACAGCTCCACCTTCCACTTGTCCGCCACCTTGCACTCGCTCCGCTGCACCTGCAGCCGGTCCAGCTCCACCACGTCGTGGCCCAGCGCCGCCAGCAAGGCTTCCATGGCTTCCTTTAAAGGGCACGATGGGTCACCGGCAGAAACGGAGGATTTAAGCAACTAAAACGAGGAAAACATATAGGATATAACTATAACTGTAGAATAAAACAGGGATAGATAGACAAACAAATAGATAGATAGACGGATAGATAGATGGATAGAATTTGACAGTGTATACATCGACAGGTTGATAATTATGACAAACATAATGCGTGTATATATATACACAATGCCATATCTAATAGCACGACTTGGCAGCAAACAATGTATATAGTATATTCTATAAATATATATATGTATACGTATATATATAGCCTATTTAAGGTGGCTGCAACACTGGCTGTGCAACAGGCACAGTAACAAGCAACATTGGCGAGTTAAGTCAACAAACAGATTGATCATCAATGCAATGAGGATCAAATCAGCAGAAATACTGATATTTTTTTAAAAAACAATAATATGAGTACAAGGTGATCTGTAACACTGCCTGATAGTTACCCAAACCGTGGATTAAGCAAAACAAACCATTAGGTCTTGAAGGACAAAAAACAACACCGCAAAAAAAAGTGGTTTAATCATCAAGCATGTCATTTAACCAATTGAAGTCGTTGAACATGATTTCACCCCGCTGAAAGATTGTAATTTTAGACACCAAAACATATATGTCCCCTCTTACTGCATTTACATATTATACTATGATGTGCTCTGTTGACCAATGTCATACAAACACCAAGGAAAAATTACATCACCATACTAGACTCACTAGACTCCATTTTCAACTTCTGGATTTCTTCCTATATGGTGCAGCCATTTTTACCGAGAAAACACATCATTCATCACAAACTTGCACCCATGGATCTCCATCGCATCGCGCCATGGTTGTTTCACCGCAGGATGAACTATGGCTGGGGCACGTGATTTCTCCCAGGAATATGCCATGAATGTATGAAGTGTTTAAGCAGCTTTAAAGTACACATCTCCACGGTTGGCAAGCCAAAATTTATTTTTCATAATTAACTGTCACACCTCAGAATTTACATATTTCAATAATATTGACATATAAGACCACCATGTTTGACTTTCGTGACAGTCGCAGCTCTATTGATTGAATCACCTATTTTACTAAGCCTCAAATCTCTCAAATCACCATGTTTCCGAAGGTTCACTACCGCTTGTCTCATCATCTTTTGCACCTAGACCCTCCGTTTGTACTCTGAAACAAATGTGACTTTACTCCATAATCTTAGGGCTCTTACCATTTTCTTGTGAGGTATTTGGAGGGTTTAGGTTTATCATGGTATATCTATATAAGTTCTAGTTATATATTCCAATGATAACCCCCCATAAATTTATCGTTATAAATCACCATATTACAATCATAAAACCATGATGATATCACCATATTACATATTTTATAACTATTATCACCATGTTATAATCATAAAACAAAAATCAGTATATCACCATATTACATATATGATAGGTATATCACCATAGATCCCCCAAAAAAAGTGGGTGAAATCCAGCCATCATCTGCCCCCTTAAAAGGCCCCCAAGGGTGACGTCCGGGCATCGGAGCCAGGGCAGCTGGGCTCGGGCCCCGAGGCTGACAGATCCTTCGAGCCCCGGCGGGAGGGCACCGGCAGCGAGGAGCGGCGGCGCCGGGCGCTGGTCAGGACGCGGAAGGCGCAGTCCGACTGGGTGGTGGCGCCTCAGAGGATCTTTCTAGGCTATCTATACAGGGTATATTATAATATACATATATCTGGGCAAATTACAATAATTCACTACCCTGAAATGAGGCCATGTTGGGATGATTCCTCTTATTAACCATGATTCCAGTGAGGTCGCAGTGAGGTCGTTATAATTTCCCCATATATATATGTATTAAATTATTAGAATTATCTGGGTAAAAAATAATAGTTCACTACCCTAAATCTTAAGGCCATTTGGGGATGATTTCCCGCAATCTAACCATGATTACAGGGTATATATTATATATACCATCTTGTTATTTAACATAGCCATGGAAAATCACCATGCTATTAATAGGTAAACCATCTATAAATGGGCCATTTTTCATGGCTATGTCAAATAGCCAGAGGGTATATATATATATATACATACATATAAAAAATGATATTATGATATATAATATGATGTTATGCATATAATATAAATTATATATAACTATCTTATATTTATAAAGGGTATCGACAAAGGAGTCTAAACTCTGATTATGGTTGGTGAAATCCCACTGATTGATGGTTATATATTATGGTGGGCTACATCACCATATCTTCATGAGTGCTGGGCTATGAGCAATACCAAGTTCCATGATCATCCAAGCCATAGTTTTGTACTATACCCATTGTATCCCATTTTTGTTGGCATCAATTTCCCTTTGTATCCCCACACTACTGAGCCAACTAAACCACCCTTGAATCATCAAATCCCCATGATCATCTTTCAACTGAATCCACATGTTCATTGGATTCCCAATCATGAATTTTGAATTCCAATCATGTGGATTCAGTTGACTAATCATCAAATTCCAATCATTCAATTAATTCTGATGTCTTTCTTGTTTGGATTACCTTCCGCCAATACGGCTTCTTGAAAATCCACCATTGAGTTTCATGATTTTCCCACACCGTTCAGGGATTTCCAGGAAGCCAGCCACGTGGCTGATTACCAAATGGAATAATGGGGTAATTGCCCATGTGTTTGGATTCAATTCCCATAATAATCTTCTCATCAATCACCATTATCATATTCTCATTACAATCCATTAAAATTCAATG
>Ga0126342_10019523_pt1 | contig 11502 bp, 12 predicted proteins | sample Cyp1metagenome_FD_92528 | JGI IMG/M metagenome (GOLD analysis project Ga0126342, IMG submission 92528) | Coral microbial communities from Lord Howe Island, Old Settlement Bay, Australia - Cyphastrea 1 metagenome | ecosystem: Host-associated > Invertebrates > Cnidaria > Coral ... | reverse complement strand
ATATTGCATTGGCTGCGACTGTCAGCTGCCTTTTCTGGTCGAGACCCCAGATTCAAAGCGGAAGGTAGAAAAAGGAAGGAGTTTCGTTGCTGTTGGGTTGACCTGGTGAGCTCTGGCTTACCATTTATAATCATTTAAAAAACATCTATGAATCTATGATGTTCCTAGGACAGAACTAAAACAATGGGAATTCTTTGGGATAGAACCTAGATTCTCTTCCGAGTGAAGTCTGGCGCTGGACAATCATCGAGGCCCACCTTGTCCCAGGGTGCGCGTCCAGATGGTTGGGGCACCGAGTCAAGCACTCCGGTTGGGGGCACATTTTTTGGCCACTATATACTATACTGCTTGGTGGTTTGGAACATTTTCTATTTTTCCATTCAGTTGGGAACGTCATCATCCCAATTGACGAACTCATATTTTTCAGAGGGGTAGGTATACCACCAACCAGTATAGGAAGTGAAGTCTGTAGACCCCAATTGAACATTGAGGCCAAGCTATTCATTGTGAAATCGAATCATTCGCAGAAAAAACATCGAGGCCATCGTGTCGTGTTTTTCCATGTTTGAGCTGCATCATGGTTGGTGATTTTGGACAATTGTTTGGGCTATAATCTTAAAGACCTGGTTGGTGATGCTTGTAATGTAATTCAAAAACGCGCACATCATTTGTCAATCATCAGTCACCGGGAATTCTATGAAGTGATTGGTGATTCTCTTGTGATCATGGCACATTTAAAAATCAGAGCACACGTGCAAACACTATTGGTTATTGTCCGGGATCTTGATCAAGAAAAAACACATACTTGTGTTGTCGCCATTTTTCAGTTCCCAGAATGCTGTTTTTCCGAAACCGCTGGTTTCTCTTAACATCGTAGATGTTATTTTCCACTTCCTGTGGTTCTCCCAAGATGGATAAATATCAAAACTGGACTACCCCTGGATGTTTTTTTTGCAGTCCCGAGTGACTTACGACAGCGAATCAAGTCACCATTTTTCATGTTGAAATCCTACCATCTGGTTATTTGACATAGCCATGGAAAATCACCATGCTATCCATCTATAAATGGACCATCTATACCATGGCTATATTTAAATAACCAGGTTGGGTAATGCTGATGAAATCTATATGATGGGTCAAATCCACCATTTATAGCGGATCTTCCCAGCTATCAACCCTCATTTCCCGTATCAGGGATTTCCCAGCCGCGTTTGATTTCCGTAGGATCATTGCCATTGATCAAAGCCACTAATCACACAAATCACCATCAATCACCATGGTGAACCAGCTATAAACATGATTTTCATGAATATGAATGATGTATTGATTTAACCAGTATTAACATGTATTAACATGTATGAACTATGATTAACCATGTAAATGATCAGTTCATGGATCACTATTAACCACTATAAAGCGTTAACCAAAGGACTGGAGATCGCCTTTGACGGTCCCGTGGGGATCCACTTCCAGGCATGTGGCGGTACTCGGTAGCGGTACCCATGCGGTAGCGTTTGGGAATCAAAACATGGCATAAACAGTGGGAAAAAATGGGAAACATATAGGAAAATCATAGAAATTTGTAGGAAAAATGTGGGTATATAATGGACAGTACAGAGGCGAACATGTTTTTTGGGAATCTGAATCACTATTTTTCTACAAATCATGATTCCGACTCATCGTTTTTCAGAGGCAAACAATCCATCTACACATGGAGATTTCCATATAGAATTTCCGAGGTTCAATTGCCATGTTTGATAATGGCTGGTCATTCCAAAAACTCTTACAACACATGCGGAACTTCGCAGTCGCAACCACGCCACATGCTTGAGCAGATGTTTGGTTTCACCCTTGTTGATGGTTGAAATTATCATAGCGAGGTGAACAGGTCGTAATGTAGTGCTGTCATTACCTCATTGGGTTAGATGGGTTAGTTTGTCACATACAACTCTATTCATATGATACTACCTTGTTGCTGTTTCTTCTACAAAGCTGCTGTATTTTACAATACATCCCATTTCTTCAGAAGTGTCAGAATATTGGACATTTTGAGACTAGTCTTGAGCCTTTTAGTCTCTTCTAAAGACAACTAGAGCCATCACTTTGCTGGATGACACCCTCAAACTACCCCTAACAAAGGATAGGACATCTGATGATCCTTTAAGCCTTCAAGTTTTGATTGAACATGGATTGATTCTTAGATGTTCTGCTAAGATCTTCTAAGCTACTGAACACCCAAGGTGAGAAGGGCCGCCATCCCAAACAGGTGAGACCCTTGAGTGCGGACATGGAACATCAAGTTGAGCGCCTCGATGCCGAGAGGCGTTGGATTTTTCCGGTTGCCATGGGTTAGACCTGGTCAAGTCTGAACCATCAAAAATTTATAGGGAGATCATCCAGAAATGGATGAGTTTCATCGGCTGTTGCGGAGAAGGATGGTTTGTAGAAGATGTACCCTCTGGTAATTTAACGTAGCTATTGAAAATGACCATAGAAATAGTGGATTTTCCCAGCTATAAAATGGTGATTTTCAATAGCTATGTTAAATTACCAGAGGGTATCACTATTGATATTAAAACATATTAAATGATTGCTGGCTAGTTTTCAAGATCCTGTTCAGTGGCTATGATAATAGCCCCTAGCTACTGTAACTGTGATTCGTATTTACCACAATTAATCCGGTTTATAGGGATACCTATTAACCAACCAGTAAAATATGATTGGATAGGTTCATTTTTTTATGGATGAGGGGTCTTTCTGAAAAGTTGGGTGTATCTTGAACCTGTTGCTTTGATACTGAGATAGTCCAAGTGTTGATAATTTTGGTTAGGACACGCAATCTTTCTTGACTTATGATATACATATACAGACAGATCTTCTTCGCAGTGGTTCTGACTTGGGAAAAATCATCGCAGCATAGTTTCCTTGGGATGTTCTAAGAATCGCAACAGGTGACGAGACTCCGTATTCTGATGGAGATCTGATCAGAACTGCAGGTACTTCCCATGTTGAAAAAAAGAGGCACTCGCATATGTATATATAATATATACAACTATTATCATGATTATTAATATTATTATTCATAATATATATATATATACTGATATATATATATATATACTTTTTTTTTCCCTTAAAAAACTTCCCAACGTCCAGTTTTTTTGTCTATGCCACGCCAGGTATGCCAGGCAGTTTCTTCACATTCACACCGAGCCCGGGGACCACGGGGACCACAGCCCGGGTGAAGAAACAAGGACTTATGTACTGAAGCCATTACCCTCTGGTTATGTCAAAATAGCTATTGGAAATGGCCATTTATAGTGGAATTTCCCATAGAAAATGGTGATTTTCCATAGCTATGTTAGTTTACCAGAGGGTATATCAAAGATTATGACAGGTTATGACATGTTAATAATGTATGGATATTAATTGTTATCATATAATGGTTATTATCATAAAAACATTTTTGAAGATGATTTGCATATGTTTTCCGATGTTTGCCCAAAGAAAATTAAGAGGAGAAACGATTTGTTTATGCGGGGTAGACCATGGTGTCCTGTAGATTTTGAAACTTCGGGAGATATCCAAAGATGGGATCATTGGATGTAGGTGTTGTGTGCACTTTGGTTGTGAATGGGAAACATCATGCAACGTCAGATACTGCATATATACACATATCATGATATGGATGTTTTTCTGTCAACTATACATATCATATCCATATACACTTTAGTATATCAATATGATGACATGTCAGAGACTACATGTATGTATAGATATCTATATACATACATATTACATGGGTTTCTCAAAATGAGGGATCGCCAAAAGCGTGGGTTTTTTCATAGCAATGGACGAAAAATGGAATGATTTATTGCAAAAGCTCCATAGAAACCTCCATTTTATGTGGGTAAAACAATAATACTCCATCCCACAGTCATCACCATGTTTATAGGTGGTATAAACCAATCCCAAATGGTAGGTTTATGGGTATAGTTAGTATATCCCTATATGGTATAGTAATGTATAATATATATTACTATAGTAATATATATATATAGATATATAGTAATAATATAGTAATATATGGTATAGTAATATCCCTATATGGTTTAGTATTATGGGTTGTTTTACCCACATTACATTAGTTGCCCATGGTTGAACTCACCTATCTTTCACGTGAGGTTCGCTGAGAGCTTGGTTTGAACCTTCTAGGCGGGGCAGGAGGTAAAGATTCACCGTGTGGCAGGAAATGGCATCCTTGATTTGTTACGCTACATATATGATCATATATAATCATATATATATATATATCTACATATGATATATATATATATAACTATATATATATATATAACTATATATATATGTATTATACACACATGCTTATTATTTTCATCTATGACTCGTACAATTGTTGTTTAGTTATGTATATCTAGATTATTGTTGGTTTTCCATAGTGTTTTCCATTCATTTTGACTAGTATTGTGGCGCGATCTTGTGTTAATATTATAGAATGTATACGGCTCACTTGAAGAACTCATTACGACCACACGAATGATAGTGGAAATCGGTGAACCATCATGGCTTCAATGCGGTTTTCGGTATATTTTACGGACAATGTCTTTGCTGATGAACATAGGCTTTATCGAGTACTGGATATAAGATATATGAACATACCCGAAACATCATACTTTATGGACAAACCAGTCCAGTTTGGATGGTGGTTTTAGCTATGATTAGACACACATTTCACGTTGCCATTGGATACACAGAGACGCGGCACAGTTTGCAATCCTTTGAAGAAGTGGCCCAGTTCATTTGTGGTCGCCGGTGGAAGCAAATGTTGACCTCTTGATGACTGGACAGCATGTTTGAAGGTTTGAAGTGCTCATATATATATATATTAATATTAATATTATATACATATATGCATATATACAATATATATATACATATTGATGGCTCAACCAACATATTATGTATATATATACATATACATATATGTACATAGATGGCTCAACCAGCCATCCTAACCAGTCAGCAGATCCCCAAGCCGTTCAGGACGTGATCGCCCGTTGTGCATGGCTAGCTATTGCCCAGGGGCAAAGGCCAGGTAGCTCTTTTTTATATCTTGGGGGGTAAATATGAATACAAGGTGGTGCCCCATAATGTTACCCTCTGGTAAACCAACATAACTATGGAAAATCACCATTTTTAATGGGAAAACTCACTATTTCAATGGCCATGTTCAATAGCTAAGTCGCTTTGTAACCAACATAACTTGATCGTAGACATATCTTGCTGGGCGTTTTTGCCTTACCCCGACTTTCAACCGGTGGGCACCACTTTGTGAGTTCATACCTGCAAACATGATAAACGATGGCTTTTGTCAATGGATTGGTTTAAGGGAAAATCTACAGGAAACCATAGATTTTCCCATTAAATATGGGGCTTTCCTGTAAATTTTCCCTTAAACCAATCCAGTGATTTCGGGTTTCGTTGTGAAATGCTCCATTTCCAATTCATTACGTGACATGGTTTTTTCGTGAAGGTTTTCTGACATCCACGGAGTACTCCTTGTCCTCAAGTACAAGTGGGACAACCCAAGCAGCTTGGACCTTTTTTCCATGTTTGTTGGTGTCATCCCGATGTTTTTGCGGAGTTGACAACCAACAGCAGACTACGACTGCTCCCAGAATTGGAGGCTAACCAGACATGGTTTCTGGTGATTTATTTCCCATAAAACAACCCTTTCAGTATTGTAGGTTGATGTTAAACAATGATAGTTCCATGTCGTTCCAAATCTACAAATGTGTGGTTTTTCCATGGGAAAATCCAGCGGCCGTAAATTTTCGCGCCAGGTCAGCGTCCTGGCTCTGAGCGTGTCTCGCATCTTGGGCGACTTCGCATTGCAGACCCTGCTGGGATGCCTGGTTTTGCATTGCGTGTGTCAGTGATGCTAAGGTGGCGGAAAACTATGGTGGCTTAATATGGTTATGGTAGATGGTTTATGGTAGATATAACATGATATAACATGATATATATATATATAGTATTTTTTTGGGGATTATTTCATGGTTTATCAACCAACTTACAACTATAGTTTATGGTAGATATAATAGTATTCATGGGGGTGACATGTTTGAGTGAAAGGTATACGTATACCAATACATACCCTAACATTGCAATTTCGATGGACAAGATGACAAACCACTGACTTAGGGCAGCGTAGGCTAGAATTCACACAAAGGGTTTCTATGTTTACCACATAGGGGTTTGTCCCAATACTTTGCTAGTGACATCATGTTGCATTCCTACGAAAATTCTGTTTTTTTTGCTGCTTAAATCCCTCTTACCAGATGTGTGGTTTACAACATTATCAACATTACAGTATCATATCATATATTTGTTTTCTTTCATATGCAGCCTTATCTCAGATGATACATGTTCCAAATTCCCACTGGTTGATAGCTTCATACACGGGGCAAGTACCCATGTTCTTCAACAACAGTGCCAAACCGACCCGTTGATTTTACCTCAATGCAAAATATACAACCTGGGTTTATGATGGGGCAGCGTTCAGTTGCCTTATAAGTGGCTGAATTCTATGGTTTATGGTAGATATAATTAAATATAGTATTTTTTTGCTTATTTCATGGTTTATAATCCAACTTAGTAGATATAACTATAGTAACTATAGTATTCTTTTTGGGTTATTTCGTGGTTTTTTTTTAACCAACGCTCACATCACTGGGCCCCCTATGTGGAGGTTTCGCAGCTGGGATGAGGACACAGATTTCCAGGTCAACCCTGGATGAATCAGCTGTTGAATTGGCGGGGGTATCATATGATCAGATATGATTAATTATATATTATCATATATGTTCATATATTGATATTATCAAATATCATCATATATTATCATATATTTTCAGATATTATATTGATATTATCAGATATGATTATATATATATATTAGCATAATTTGGAGGGTAGCCACAGTATAAATAAACCATATGAATCCAGGGTTGCCATCATGGATTGTGGATTCTTTAAGGATCTATCGGCCTAGGTATCATAGTATCACATGATATTGCCAGAGACTCAGTTGCAACGTGAACTTGAAAGGTTAGTAGGATAATAGGCATACTGATATATATATATATATATTATATATATATTATATATATATATTATATATAGTAAGTATAGACGCATGAAACAGTTTGCCAAAGAGTATCCGACATATTCCAGGCTTTACCAAAGCCTGTTTGGTTCACCGAAAAAACGCCAGGAATTCCAGGATCCGAGCTCCGCAACTGCCAGCTCAGCAGGTGGAAGGGAGGCGACCCGCCTACATTGGAGCAATTTGGAGCTACGAATGAAGTTTACCATTTCCTGATATTCATCTGGTTGGTGGTTTCAAACATGAATTTTATGTTCCATTTCATATATGGGATGTCATCCGAAACCCATTGACGCCTGAGCTGTGGGAGTCCAGATCAGCTGTGAGGATCCCTGGATCTTTCAATTTACCCTCTGGTTATGTCAAAATAGCTATGGAAAATGGCCCATTTATAGTGGATTTTCCCATGAAAAATGGTGATTTTCCATAGTTATGTTAGTTTACCAGAGGGTAGGACAGTTTAGGACAGTTTAGGACTCTAGCGATAGAGATCTCTAGAGTTTAGCCAGTTTGAGCTGAGGCTGAGTCGCCAACGACTGGATTTCATGCTTCAAAGTCATGCTTCGCATGGGCCGCCAGGTGGTACGCATGCTCTATCGCCCAATCCTAGCCCTACAGGCCATTCACAAGGCCTGGTCCCATCCCCCGGTGATCCAATTGTTGGAATTTGGGACTTGTGCTCACCAGATCTCACCAGGCTTCAACCAATTGCTACATATTGCTACGGGATGCACATCCAAATGCTGAAAGCAACAGGCGGAGATGTTTCCAAAGATCACTGAGAGAGGCTCAAGCAGAAGGATCTATGTACCGCCTGAGTGGAGTGTTTAAATGTGTTTAGATCTATGTGTTTATAGAGCTCCCATTTTCGCAGGCTTCCCCCAAAAAAATATCAATCTTTTTGTTGGACAGTGCGCTGTGTTACGCACAAAAGGCGGAGGCAATTGGCTCATACCGGTTTACCCATAGAATCACCCAGTTACCACATATTCCCAGTTTCATACGGCTTATTTGGTGAAATTTCATGTTATGTCCACAAAACGTTCCTGATTTTCAGGATCTGCCACCTGGCTAGTCCTTCGAATTCCAAGGTACACGGTATCCATGCACATGATATATAAGCATATAATTAATTATATATCAACAATTTTAATAACAATAATAATAATTAATCTATCTATATATATAATATACATGGGACTACCCAAAAGCTATTCTTTTCACTTTTAATAGCACACTCCTGCTAGTTGAGTGATTCACTGACATCAATTGACCAGGCTCTAGACGGTGTTTGGTCATGGCTCTATGAGATGCTTGGCGGGCGCAGTGTGCAGATTTTCGCTGTTTCTGTTGGGTGAAAAAAAGGTGGACAAGTGAAATCCTACTAAAATAGTGGTAAACAGTTATTCTATCTCTTTGGGGGTATGAATTAGAATGATTGAGATATCTTTTTGGTGACTTTGGGTTTCAATCCTTGTAATGTTCATTCGGTTGGTGGTTTTAAAGATGGTTTCAAAGATATGGAGAGATGTTGCCATATCTTCTGTCAAAGCTTGTGAAGTTTGGACCAAACTGGTGAGCAACTGGTGAGCAAATTCAGCAAACATATCTTGGGCTTACGATGGGACTAGGCAAAATCTTTGGACCGTTCACAGTAGCCATCCGGATTTTTTTCCGAGGTCTATGAATTGTCAGAATGGTGATTTCATGATTTTTTCATGGTGATTTCGTGGTACTTAATATTGGGGAAACCATCAAACCATGGCGGCCGTCAGGTTTGGGATTTATCAATTATCCAATCTGACAGGTCCAATTGGTGTTGCACGTCCCTTTCACAAGTGTATTTGGTGCAGTTTCTCAGGCGTATGTTGCAGCATGCAAGCGACCACAGTAGACATTGAGTAGATACTGAGTAATGTCAACCCCGGATTAATAAAACATGGTTTGTTAATTAGGGGGTACTCCTCCAAAGTCATTTCATCTGATACTTAAATGGCACCCTCCCAATTAAACAATCTAGGCTAGGGGTTTATTAATCCAGGGTTGACATTACTGTAGGAACTGACGAATGACATCCTGGCATCCTGGTGATAGGGATTATCATGACCCATCCATTTTGAGAATCCCTACTAAACCGCCTGCGCAGCATGGCATAACAAAAGGTTTTGAACACTGTTCATCTGAAAAAAATCCCGGGTCCCGGAGTCCCTGGTGTTGCCTCATATTTCGTAGAACATCGCAGGTAGCAACTGCAAAACCTGGTTTTCACCAGTGGTTGCTGAAAGTCCAAGGACAACCATCTGGCAGTTTACAAATTGCTGCACAACACGAGGACTTGATTCAACGACTCGGGGGGAGGCAGTTTCTATTTTACATAACCACACGATGTGCCCAAGACTGGGGGAGACCCCGATCCAAGGCTGGGGTAGACTCCAACCGTCTCGTTTCACATACCAAAATTGCTGATGGTGACACCCGACAAAATTTTGGAGTGACTGGATGCCAAGGCTAAAAATTGTTGGATGATTTACCCCATGGATCGGGGCTTTGAAACAGGAGCTGCTTCAGTGTGATCAGTGTGCATCCCAGTTAATATAAGTATATTCAAGTGGTATGTAACCTGCAACTGTGGTAGAACCCATTTAGCAAAACTAGGTTTGCCTTGGACCAAAATACAGCAAGATGGAAATGTGGTGTAGTGTTATTCAATGTGAGGTACTGTAATGTAATGTATTGCCAGATCCCAAGCACGACTGAGCCAGAATGGTTTCGTCCAAGGCTTTACAGCACTGGAGAAAGAACCAGACATTTCTATAGAGGTCACCAATTGATTTTACTTGAAAGGTGATTCCTGCTTCCCAAGCACAGATCTGTCTCTGCAGTGGAAAAAAGGTTCATAGCTATGGTTGTAACCACTTCATAAATGGGAGAGCGCCATTTGCAAGCTGAACTGTACATCATGTAGCTACGAACTACTGCTTATTATTGGACATATTCCCACCAACACTGGTTGTTCATATGATTTTATAAATACACTAACCAAGTTAGCAAGTGCTATGCGCATCCCACTACAGATTTTGATTTTCTCTAACTTGGGAAGCTCTCTTCACCTGTGATTTCTTCATTAGAAACGACCAAGTTGAGATAAGTTGAGATGATTTTTGGGTCCCCGATTTCACGCACCCCGGGATGCTTCCAGGAGATTCTGGAGGACGACACCTGATGGTCTTGGTCCCCAGAACGGCCCTCGTGGCCACGGGAATCATCGCGACTGAAAGTTATTTTGGCACGAGGATACAAGATGGTACAGGTTTTTTTTGACCAAATCCCAGATGGGAATCGAACTAAGACTCTTTGCGTCAGCAACACTATATGTTTCTAATTTTACCAACAAACGTAACAAAAGTGGAGCTGTTACGTTTACCAATTTAATATGTACCCAACATGAAACTAGAGTCATGTCAGTGCAAAGGAACTTGCCCAAAAGACTGGACTTTTTTTCTGAGTGGTATTCTGATCAACAGCTTCAGCAGGTTCTAACAGATTCTAACACGAAACATCTTTTGACATGCAGAAACAAAATGAAACACATTACCCTCTGGTAAACTAACATAGCTATGGAAAATCACCATTTTTAATGGGAAAACTCACTATTTCTATGGCCATTTTCAATAGCTACGTTAAATTACCAGAGGGTAATTCCAATGGGATAAGACAGTCGTGTCACATCATTCTGAAACCTCTGAAACCTTCGCTTAAAACGTTTTTTTGTCATGAGAGAGACCTCTACTGGTATGGCAGATTCTATGAGTCAAAGGCTTCAAACATCTTCAAAAAAAGTTCTATTTGGGTATACGTATATGTTTTGAACTGGTATATATATATACATATATATATAGAGATATACTGGTTGGTGGTTTGGAACATTTTTTATTTTTCCGTTTAGTTGGGAATGTCATCATCCCAACTGACGAACTCATATTTTTCAGAGGGGTAGGTATACCACCAACCAGTACTAATATATAACTACGGTTTATAGTGGAGATATCTATTAGTTCACATTAGTTCATGGATTATAAACCAACGTATATATATATATATATGGGTAAATTATAACGACCTCACTGCGACCTCACTGGAAATCATCGTTAATAAGGGGAAATATCCCCAAATGACCTTATTTCAGGTTAGTGAATTATTATAATTTACACATATATATATATATATATATATATATCAAGAGCTTTAACGATCTTTCGCAGAGATATATGACGTAAAAACCACACTTTGGAGTGACTGGTTGATCTGGATAT